>ERZ842401.1240-NODE-1240-length-37031-cov-49.961678_pt1 | contig 37031 bp, 31 predicted proteins | sample MGYA00521270_ERZ842401 | MGnify/ENA primary metagenome ERZ842401 (study PRJEB31892, sample SAMEA3878208) | bioreactor metagenome | biome: Moose rumen | place: Sweden | collected 2011-10 | study: EMG produced TPA metagenomics assembly of the PRJEB12797 data set...
GTCTTACAAAAGGTTTGTAAAAGTCTGTAAAAGCACAGCGCATAGCCGCACGATACGTCCGGGCAATAGCAGGCGGATGCGTGCAAAATTCAAAAGATGGCTGCAAGAATGCTGAGAATTATCTGCAAAAAGGCCAAAAAACGGCCCGAAAACTGTGAAAAAAAATTGTAAAAAGTGGCAACAAATTGCAACCCAAAAAGCAAGTTGCCACAGGTATTCCGCACTGAAACACAACACGTTACATGCAGAATGGCAAGATTGCAACTTTTCCGGCGAAATATGCTTTGAGAGTAGCTCTACTATCAGAAGCTTGATAGCCCAAGTTTTGAACTACCGCAGGTACGGGGAGCGGGAATCCTCGCATCCCTGTACTTGCGAAGCAGAGGCCTAATCCATCCTGTCACGGTAGTCGGCATAGCCAAATGAGCGCAGCACCTCCAGCTGGCCGTCGGCATGGAGCATGCCAATGGCGGGATGTGAGATGCCATTGAACATGGTGGTCTTCACGGTGGTGTAGTGTATCATGTCCTCGAAAACGACCTCCTCGCCCACTTGCAATTCATGGTCGAAGCGCCACAGTCCCATAAAGTCGCCGCTCAGACAGCTGTTGCCGCCGAGCCGATAGAGCAGAGCATCTGCCATCGGGCCTGCTTTGGTCGCTGTCGTTTCGGCAGAGGCAGCAGGCTCTATGCTCGTAGCTCCCCTCACCTCGGGCGTGTAGGGCATTTCGAGACAGTCGGGCATGTGGCACGTGAAGCTAACATCGAGTATGGCGGTGCGTATGCCCTTGTCCTCCACAATGTCTACCACATGACTCACCAGGGGCCCCGTCTGCCAGGCGAAGGCGCTGCCGGGCTCGAGGATAATCTTCAGCCAAGGATAGCGCTCGTGCAGGCCCCTTAATATATTAATAAGGTGTTCGACGTCGTAGTCCTTGCGAGTCATCAGATGACCTCCGCCCAGGTTGAGCCACTTCAGCTGCGGAAACCAGCGTGCAAACTTCTGCTCGATGTGCACCAGTGTGCGCTCCAGCACGTCGCTGCCGCTCTCGCAGTGGCAGTGGCAGTGGAATCCCTCGATGTCAGCGGGCAACTGAGCAGGCAGCTTGTCGCACGTCACGCCGAAGCGAGTGCCTGGTGCGCAGGGGTTGTAGAGCAGCGTGCCCACCTCGGAATATTCGGGGTTGACGCGCAGACCTATACTGGCCCTGCCCGCCACGCGATGGTGGAAACGCTGATACTGGGAGAGCGAGTTGAAGGTGAGATGAGACGAGCAGGCGAGAATGTCGTCGAACTCGTCGTCGGTATAGGCAGGCGAATAGGTGTGGGCCTTGGCACCAAACTCCTCGAAGGCCAGACGGGCCTCGCAGAGCGAGCTGGCCGTTGTGCTGCTGATGTACTGGCGGAAGATGGGGAACGTCTTCCACAACGCAAAGGCCTTAAAGGCCAGGATAATCTCAACGTCGGCACGGCGTGCCACATCGGCAATGAGCTGCAGGTTGCGACGCAGCTTTGTCTCCTCTATAATATAAATAGGTGTAGGCATAATCTTTCTTTGTGGTCGGCGGCAGGATGATGTCAGCGCAGGCGCAGCTCGTCGCCCACGCGCAGGTCGTAGTCGGGCGACAGGTGGTTCATCTTGTAGAGCGACTTCAGCCTGATGCCATATTTCTGGGCGATGCCGTACATCGAGTCGCCCTTCCTCACGTAGTGGGGGCGGTGTTTGTACTCCTTGGGGGCTTTAGTCTGTTTCTTCTTCAGCCAGATAATCTCGCCCGGCGTGATGGGGTCGTTCTTGCCACGTTCGTTGTACTTGGCAATCTTCTTGTACGAGATGCCTATCTCCTCGCCAATGAGCCGGAAGGTGTCGCCCTGACGCGCAATGATGTAATAGTTCTTGTTGTATATCTTCATCACGTGCAGGGGCTGGCCAGACGTGGCCTGCTCCTTGGTGTGGCGCGCCATGAACTTGTCGTAGTCCTTGGCCTTGTCCAGCTCGTAGAGCTTATAGAGCTGGATGAGGTCGATGAGCCGCTGCGCATACTGCGGGTTGGTGGCATAGCCGGCAGCCTTCAGCCCCTTGGCCCAGCCGCGATAGTCGGTTATCTTCAGGCTGAACAAGCTTCTGTAGCGCTGGCCCGTTGCCAGGAAGCGCGAGTGGTCTTCGTAGGACTCGTAGGCTGAGTCGTAGGCACGGAAGCACTCGCCCTTCAGGTCGTCATCGTGATAGGTGGTGCGCCCCTTCCAACCGTGGCACTTGATGCCAAAATGGTTGTTGCCCTTGCGTGTCAGTTCGCTGCTGCCCGCCCCAGACTCGAGGATGCCCTGCGCCAGCGTGATGGAGGCAGGTATCTTCCACTTCAGCATCTGCTCGATGGCAATGTCCTTATACTGGTCGATATATTGCTGATAGCGCTGGTTCCACTGCTGCTGGCCGATGGCGGCAAGAGGGAGCAGGCAAAGCAGGCAAAGAGCCGTTAGTGTTTTCTTCATAAGCATGCTATTTGCAGCCGACATCCATGCGGCTGTTGTCATTCAGGGAGCAAAGTTACTAATAAAAGCGGAATGAGAGAAAGAAAAAGCGCGAAATATTTGGCTTTTTCTTCGATTCTGCTTACCTTTGCACTGGATTTTACATTTTACAGACAAGCAGAAGAGAAGAAAGATGCCCGAAATATCCGTTAGAGGACTTGAGATGCCCGAGTCGCCAATTCGCAAGCTGGCTCCGCTGGCCGCTGCCGCCAAGAAGCGCGGCACAATGGTGTATCACCTGAACATTGGTCAGCCCGACCTGCCCACGCCGCAGGTGGCGCTCGACGCACTGAAGACCATCGACCGCAGCATACTGGAGTATTCGCCCTCACAGGGCTACCTGAGCTATCGCGAGAAGCTCGTGGGCTACTATGCCAAGTACAACATTCACGTCAATGCCGACGACATCATCATCACCTCGGGCGGCAGCGAGGCCGTGCTCTTCGCCTTCCTCAGCTGCCTGAATCCTGGCGACGAGATTATCGTGCCAGAACCTGCCTACGCCAACTACATGGCCTTTGCCATATCGGCCGGCGCAAAGATACGGACCATCGCCACGACCATTGAAGAGGGATTCTCGCTGCCTAAGGTCGAGAAGTTCGAGGAGCTGATCAACGAGCGCACGCGGGCCATCATGATATGCAATCCCAACAACCCGACGGGCTATCTATACACACGGCGGGAGATGAACCAGATTCGCGACCTGGTAAAGAAGTACGACCTATATCTCTTCAGCGACGAGGTCTATCGCGAGTACATCTATACCGGCTCGCCATATATATCGGCCTGCCACCTGGAGGGCATAGAGCAGAACGTCATTCTCATTGACTCGGTGTCGAAGCGATACTCTGAGTGCGGCATCCGCGTGGGTGCGCTCATCACCAAGAACAAAGAAGTGAGAGCCGCCGTGATGAAGTTTTGCCAAGCACGACTGTCGCCCCCGCTCATCGGTCAGATAGTGGCCGAAGCATCGCTCGACACACCTGAGGAATATCTGCGCGATGTCTACGACGAGTACGTGGAGCGCCGCAAATGTCTCATCGATGGTCTCAACCGCATACCAGGCGTCTATTCGCCCATACCCATGGGAGCCTTCTACACGGTGGCCAAGCTGCCGGTAGACGATGCCGAGAAGTTCTGCCGCTGGTGTCTGAGCGACTTCGAATACGAGGGACAGACGGTGATGATGGCTCCAGCCGCTGGTTTCTACACCACACCGGGTGCGGGCCGCAACCAGGTGCGTATAGCCTACGTGCTGAAGAAGGAGCACCTCGTCAAGGCGCTCGACGTGCTGCGACGCGCCCTCGAGGCCTATCCCGGCAGAACCGAATAAGCCCCACCCCACCCTTTCACGTACTCTGCACCATGAACCTGCCACTTTTCCTTGCCAGGCATATTTACAGCAACGAGGACGACCGCCGCAAGGTGAGCCGCCCGGCCATACGCATAGCCACCATCGGTGTGGCCATCGGCCTGGCCGTGATGATTATCACGGTGTCGGTGGTGTTAGGGTTCAAGCACACCATCAGCAGCAAGTTAGCCGGCTTTGGCAGCCATGTGCAGGTGCAGAATGTGCTATCGTCGTCGTCGTTCGACACCTATCCCGTGTGCATCGACGACTCGCTGCTCGATGTGCTCAGCGGCATAGAGGGCGTTGAGAAAGCATCGCGCTACGCCATCACGCAAGGCATTCTGAAGACCGACGCCGACTTCTTGGGCGTTGCGCTAAAGGGCATCGGCCCCGAATACGACCTCAGCTTCCTGAACGAGTGCCTGGTGGAGGGCGAATTGCCAGTATTCTCAGACACGGCCACGACGTATCCGCTGGTGGTGTCGAAGAACATGGCCGACAAGCTTGGGCTTAAGACAGGCGACCGCGTGTTTGCCTACTTCATAGGGCAGGACGACGTCAGGGCACGCCGCTTCAACGTCTGTGCCATCTATCAGACAAACATGAAACGCTTCGACGACCGCTTCTGCCTGACCGACCTCTACGCTACTGTCAAGCTGAACGGATGGGACAAGACATTGTGCTCTGGTGCAGAGCTGATAGCCCACGACTTCGACGCGCTCGACCAGGTGACACTGGCAGCACAACGCACCGTGGGCCACACCACCGACCACGAAGGCAATGCCTTGACCACGCTGAACATCCGCGAGCTTTATCCGCAGGTGTTCTCGTGGCTCGAACTGCTCGACATCAACGTGTGGATTATCCTCGCGCTCATGGTAGCCGTAGCGGGCTTCACGATGATAAGCGGTTTGCTCATCATCATCCTGGAGCGCACACAGATGATTGGTGTGCTCAAGGCACTCGGCGCCACCAACGGAAGCATACGCCGCACCTTCCTGTGGTTTTCAGTGTTCATCATTGGGCGTGGCCTGCTCTGGGGCAACATCATCGGCATCGGACTCGTAGTGCTGCAGATGACCACAGGCTTGGTGAAACTCGACCCACAGACCTACTACGTAAGTCAGGCACCCATGCTGCTCAACATCCCCCTCGTGCTGCTGCTCAACCTTGCCACACTGCTCGTCAGCGTGCTGGTGCTCGTAGGCCCCAGCTATCTCGTCAGCCGCATACACCCAGCCCGCTCCATGCGCTACGAGTAATTGCCGCTACCCCTACTCTCGCTTCTTCATAATCCCCACAATAGTTGTCATTTTTTCGCATATTCGGAATTATTAACGAATAGCCCTACAATTATTGCACATTTTATTTGGCGATGTGCAAAAAAGACATTATCTTTGCACAAAATTTCCGTGATTGTGCAATGAATACTGTATCAAGCTTCAACGCATACATACAAAATGCCATCATCGACAACTGGGACCGCGATGCTCTGACCGACTACGAAGGACAAACGCTACAGTTTCACGATGTGGCCCGCAAGGTTGAAAAGATTCACATTCTATTTGAGAATTGCGATGTGGCCAAGGGTGACAAGATAGCCATCTGCGGTCGCAACTCTGCCCATTGGGCAGTGGCATTCCTGGCCACACTGGCCTACGGTGCCGTTGCAGTGCCAGTACTGCATGAGTTCAATGCCGAGCAGATACACAACATCGTCAACCACTCGGGCGCCCGCCTGCTTTTTGCCGGCGACTATATCGTAAAGGAGATTGACGCCGATGCCATGCCCAACCTTGAAGGCATAGTCAATCTTCCAGACTTCTCGCTCTTCCTTTCCTGCTCCGAAAAGCTTACCTACGCGCGCGAACATTTAAATTATATGTTCGGCAGTAAGTTTCCGCGTGCCTTCCGCAAGGAAGACGTCAGCTATCACGTGGACACGCCCGACGAACTGGCACTCATCAACTATACCTCGGGCACGACGGGTTTCTCTAAGGGCGTCATGCTGCCCTACCGCTCACTGTGGAGCAACGTCGAGGTAATAAGGCGCCGCCCAGGCCACTTCGTCAAGCCTGGCGATAATATTCTGAGCATCCTGCCCATGGCCCACATGTATGGCATGGCCGTCGAATTCCTTTTCGGTTTCTGTCATGGTTGCCACCTGTTCTACCTTACGCGCCTGCCGTCGCCCGCCATCATTGCCAAGGCCTTTGCCGAGATACGCCCGGCCATTATCATCGCCGTGCCACTGATCATTGAGAAGATTATCCGGAAGAAGGTGTTCCCCATCATTCAGAACAACCGCATGCGTCTGCTCCTGCAGATGCCTGTAGTGTCGAAGAAGGTGAAAGAGCGCATCTGCCAGCAGGTCTATCAGGCCTTCGGAGGTCGAGCCTACGAAGTCATCGTGGGCGGCGCACCTCTATCGAAGGAGGTCGAAGAGTTCCTGCTGTCCATAGATTTCCCTGTCACGGTGGGCTACGGCACCACCGAGTGCGGCCCCCTCATCTCCTACTGTGACCACAAGGAGTTCGTAGGCGGCAGCTGCGGCAAGGTCATCGACCGCATGGAGGTGAAGATACTCTCGTCAGATCCTGCCAACATTCCAGGCGAGATTGTCACACGGGGCACCAACCTGATGCTGGGCTACTACGAGAACGCAGAGGCCACAGCACAGGCCATCGACCAGGACGGCTGGTATCACACGGGCGACCTTGGCACAATGGACAACGAGCAGAACATCTTCATCCGCGGCCGCATCAAGAACATGCTGCTTGGCAGCAACGGTCAGAACATATATCCGGAGGAGATAGAAGACAAGCTGAACTCGCTGCCACTGGTGGCTGAATGCGTTGTCGTGCAGCAGGAGCAGAAGCTTATAGCACTCGTCTATCCCGACCAGAAAGAAAAGGCAGGCTTCAGCGATGACGAGCTGGAAAACGTCATGGAGCAGAACCGCAAGGAGCTGAACCTGTTGCTGCCCCACTACTGTCAGGTGTCGCAGATAAGGCTGCACCCTGAAGAATTCCAGAAGACCCCCAAGAAAAGCATCAAACGCTACTTATATCAGAACATCTAATAACAGCTATGAAACAAATACCAAGCTTCAACGAGCTTATCGAGCAAAGCATCATCCAGAACTGGGACCGCGATGCACTCACCGACTTCAAGGGCCAGACGCTACAGTTCCACGACGTGGCCCGCAAGATAGAGAAACTACACATTCTCTTTGAGAACTCCGGCATTCAGCGCGGCGACAAGATTGCCCTCTGTGGGCGCAACAGCAGCCAATGGGCCGTAGCCTTCCTGGCCACGCTGACCTACGGTGCCATCGCCGTGCCCATACTGCATGAGTTCAACGCCGAGCAGATACATAACATCGTCAACCATTCTGAGGCCCGCCTGCTCTTCGTGGGCGACCACGTGGCAAGCATCATCGACTCGCAGCAGATGGGACACCTTGAGGGCATCATCCTGAACATCGACTACTCACTCATTATCAGCCGCACCGACAAGCTGACCTATGCACGTGAACATCTCAACGAGTTGTATGGTCGCAAGTTCCCCAAGTACTTCCGTAAGGAACACGTCAGCTACTACAAGGAGCAGTCGCCCGACGAGATGGCCCTCATCAACTATACCTCGGGCACCACGGGTTTCTCAAAAGGTGTGATGATTCCCTACCGCGCCCTGTGGTCTAACTTCGACTTTGCATGCGACGTGTTGGGTAAGACCATCAAGACGGGCGACAGCGTCATCTCCATGCTGCCCATGGCCCACATGTATGGTATGGCCTTCGAGTTTATATTCGAGTTCCTGCACGGATGCCATGTGTTCTATCTGAACCGCGTGCCCTCGCCCGCTATCATTGCACAGGCTCTGGCCGAGATAAAGCCCGTCATCGTGATAGCCGTGCCGCTCATCATCGAGAAGATCATACGCAAGAAGGTGTTCCCCAAGATTCAGAACAACCGCATGCGCCTGCTCCTGCAGATGCCCGTCATATCAAAGAAGGTACGCGAGATGATTTGCCAGGAGGTGCTCAAGGCCTTTGGCGGTCGTATGTACGAGGTCATTGTGGGCGGTGCAGCACTCAACCAGGAAGTTGAGCAGTTCCTGCACCGTATCAACTTCCCCTATACCGTGGGCTACGGTGCCACCGAGTGCGCCCCCATCATCTGCTATGCCGACTGGCACACGTTTGCCCCCGGTTCGTGCGGAAGGGCAGCCCTCCACATGGAGGTGAAGATAGACTCGCCCGACCCGCAGCACGTGCCTGGCGAGATTCTTGCCCGCGGCCTGAATGTAATGTTGGGCTACTATAAAAACCCGGAGGCCACCGAGCAGACTATCGACCGCGACGGCTGGTATCATACCGGCGACCTGGGCACAATGGATGCCGACGGCAACGTGTTCATCAACGGGCGCTCGAAGAACATGCTCCTCGGTCCCAACGGCCAGAACATCTATCCTGAAGAGATTGAGGACAAGCTCAACTCGATGGCTATGGTCGTAGAGAGCATTGTCGTGCAGCGTGACACCAAGTTGGTGGCACTGGTGCACCCCGACCTCGACGAGGCCAAGAGCATGTCGTTCACCCGAGATGACCTGCAGAACATCATGGAGCAGAACCGCAACGGGCTGAACCAGATGTTGCCCGCCTACGAGAAGATATCAGAGATTGAGCTGCATGACCAGGAATTCGAGAAGACGCCTAAGCGCAGCATAAAGCGCTATCTTTACCAATAGCGACAGGTCTGCGGCGTCAACTCCACGCATGCAAGTCTCAACAACACAGCAACGTCCCCGTGCCTTGGATGCATCCAATGCCCAGGGGCGTTGCCGTTTGCCACATTTAGTCGCCACCGTGCAAGCCAGCAGCCCTCACTGCTTGCGCAAGCGCTTCAGTCGGCGGCGTGCATCGCCCGCATCGGGATAGAGCAGCAGGGCCTTCTCGTAGTTGCGAATGGCTGCATCGGTCATGTGCTCATGCTCGCACTCCTTGCCCAGCAGTGTATATTCAGCAGCCAGCTGCTTCAGCTGTTGGTCGCGTTGCCGCTTCTCGGCCTTCAGATCCTCTATCTCACGGCGCTGAGCGTTGAACACCTGTAGCTTACGGCGAATGTAACGGCGTGCTACAGGCTTTTCTATGTCGTAACGACTGTGGATAGCCAGGAAGAAGGCATCGAGGAAAGCACCGAAATCACCACGGTCGAAGGCACGAATGGCATCGCGATACTGGCGGTCGGCCTTGCCCTCCTGCATGACCCTGTCAATGAGCCGCGAGTCGTTGTAGTGGCGTGCAAACTGCACAACCTCGTTTCTCACGAAGATGTCGCTCGGACGGATGGGTGCCATGAGCGTGATGCCCTGCAGCGACGTGCAGCGCGACAATGCCACATAGGTCTGGCCGGCAGCAAAGGCACCGCCAGAGAAGTCGAGACGCACGTTGCTGAAGGTAAGTCCTTGGCTCTTGTGCACGGTGATAGCCCAGGCCAGTCGCACTGGCAGCTGGGTATACGTGCCCAGCAGCTGCTCCTCTATCTTCTGCTCCTTTTCGTTGAAGGTATAACGCACGTTCTCCCATATCTCAGGTTCCACATTCAGGTCGTGGCCCTGCTCGTCGACAACGCCGATGGTGCCCTCTTCCTCGTCGATGGTCACCACAGTGCCCAGCGTGCCGTTGACCCAGCGCTTCTCCTTGTCGTTCTTTATGAAGATAATCTGTGCGCCTGGCTTCAGACTCAGCTGCATGGGCGTAGGCAGCGATGACTCTGGAAACTCACCCTGTATCATGCCCTGAAATACGGTGGGCAGTCCCTCAATACGCTCTAACTGGCTCTCATTGATATGGTCTACAGTGTCACGGCGGGTAGCAAGGGTGATGCGAAGAGCAGCCCCGTCAACAGCCACGCCTTGTGAAAGGGGGGAGCTGGGCTGCCCTTGGACTTGCCTGTTCAGCGACTCCAAGTCTCTCGGTGTGGCCTGGTTCTGGCGTATGCGGTCGAGCATCTGGATAAACCTGTCGTCCTTTTGGCGATAAACCTTGCGAAGCTCGACAGACACGAGCGTGGTCTGCTGCCACACCTTAGCATGGAAGAAATAGGGCGACGGATAGAAAGGACTAAGCAGCTGCCGCTCTTCCTCGCGTAGGACCGGCTCCAGCTGGAAGATGTCGCCTACAAGCAAGAGCTGCTTACCGCCAAAGGGTTCGCTGTTGCGCGTAAATATACGCAACACCTTATCTATAAAGTCGATGATGTCGGCGCGCACCATCGAAATCTCGTCTATGATTATCAGCTCCACTTCGCGCAGCAGCTTGCGGTGCTCGCTGCTGTACTTCAGCGTTTCACGTATGTGACGCCGGTCGTAGCGTGTGTCGTTGGGCAGAAGCGGATGGAATGGCAGACGGAAGAAACTGTGAAGCGTAGCCCCGCCGGCGTTGATAGCGGCAATGCCCGTAGGAGCCAGCACGACATGCTTCTTCTTAGTGTGAGCAGCCACGTAGCGCAGAAAAGTCGATTTGCCTGTACCTGCTTTTCCCGTGAGAAAAAGCGACCGACGGGTGAAGTCGACTATCTGCAGGGCGTCCTGCCACTCCTTGTTGTCAAGGTCCAGTTGCTGTTCTTCCATAATAGGCCGTGCATATAAAACAAAAGTAAGCCTATTCGGCAGTCTCGGTGTTCACGATGGGGATGTTCTCCTCTGCTGCCTGCGGGCCGTCGGCGCTGCCGCTACCCTCAGCGTCTGGTCCGTAGGCAACGCCCTCGTCAGCCACGTCGTCATCGCTAAGGCTGTCATTGGGATGCACATAGTATCCACCATTGCAGTTGAACATGAAATCGCGCAGATCTTCGTCGTGCGGACCAGCAAACTTACCGTGGTAGCGACCAAAGCGTTTGTCTGAGAGCACCCGTTCGAAAAAGCCGCCACAGATTGGCAGTGCCGTGCGCGACCCCTGCCCCAGACGACCCGTACGGAAATGTATGGCACGATATTCGCCGCCCACCCATGCGCCGCACACCAGCTTGGGACTGACCCCCATGAACCAGGCGTCGGAATGATTGTTCGATGTGCCAGTCTTACCGCCGAAGTCAGTGTCGACAAAGGGTCTGACGTAGCGCCATAGGCTCATGCTGGTGCCGCCTGGTTCGCGCATACCGCCCATAAGCATCTGCTGCATGAGGAAGGCCGACTTGTAGGGTATGGCCTGACGCTGCTCCGTGGGCGCAGCGTATATGAGGTTGCCGTCGCGGTCGAGTATCTTGGTGACAAAGACGGGGTCGTGGGTTTTGCCGTCGTTGACAACGGTCGAATAGGCGTTGACCAGCTCCAACAGGCTCACATCGCTGGCACCAAGAGCCAGGGCAGGCGTCTCGTCGAGCTTGCTCTTCACACCCATTGCGTGGGCAGTCTGCGCCACCTTGTCAATGCCCATCTCCTGCCCCAGCTTCACAGCCACCGAGTTGACGCTCTGAGCGAAGGCCCGCTTCAGCGTCATGTTGGCTCCGGTGAAGTAGCCGTTGGCATTCGATGGTGCCCACACCACCTCCTTTTTTCGCTTGCCATCGTAAGACTTAATGGCCACATACGAGTCGACGCGATGGTCGCAAGGTGTGGCACCCTGGTTAAAGGCTTCAGTATAGACAAACAATTTGAAGGTACTGCCAGGCTGGCGCTGCGATGTCACCTTATCATACTTCCACGTGTCGAAGTCGATGTCGCCCACCCAAGCCTTCACCTGCCCCGTATTAGGCTCCATGGCTACAAAGCCACAATGAAGGAAATGCTCCATGTAACGGATGGAGTCGAGTGTCGACATCTCTTGCTCTATGATGCCGTCGTAGCTGAACAGCTTGACGGGGTGAGGCTGATTGAGGTAGTAGTCTACGGAGTCTGGCTGGTTGGGGAAACGTTTTTGCAGGTGCTTGTAGACGGGCAGGCGGTGCGCAATGTTCTCGATGAAGCCCTTAATTTCCTGATAGTGCTCGTCTTGCCAAGGGTTCATGCCCGCCCAGTGCTGGTAGAACAGCTGCTGCAGATGGGCCATCTGCTCCTTTGCCGCCTCCTCAGCATAACGCTGCATACGGGTGTCGAGCGTGGTGTAGATGGTCAGTCCGTCGGTGTAGATGTCGTAGCCATTGGCGTGGCACCACTCTTTCAGATGGTTTGCCAGTGCCTCACGGAAGTAAGTGGCTTGGCCGTCGTAGACGCTTTCGACGCTATAGTCGAGTTCTATGTCCTTGGCCGTGAGCGAGTCGAGCGCTGCCTGAGTGAGGTGGCCATGGCTATGCATATTGCCGAGCACAACGTTGCGGCGGTGCATGCTGTTTTCGGGATGGAGACGGGGATTGTAGGTCGTCGTAGCCTTGAGCATGCCCACCAGGATAGCAGCCTGGTCAGCAGTGAGCTGGCGCGGCGAAATGTTGAAGTAGGTTTTGCAGGCGGTCTTGATACCGAACGAGTTGGAGCCAAAGTCAACGGTGTTGGCATACATTGTCAGAATCTCCTCTTTGCTGAAGTTCCACTCAAGCTTCACCGCCGTTATCCACTCCTTGCTCTTCATAATGAGCATCTTCAGGCCTGGCACATTGCCCAGCAGACCAGTAGAGTACTCGGTGCGCACGCGGAACAGGTTCTTGGCCAACTGCTGCGTGATGGTGGAGGCGCCGCGGGCATCATGGTGAACAACGTAGTCCTTAAGCGCGGCAAAGAAGGCCTGGAAGTCAACACCAAAATGATGGTAGAAGCGCTCGTCCTCTGTGTCGATGAGGGCCTGCCAGAATACAGGGGCCACCTCTTCATAGGCCACAGGAGTGCGGTTCTCGCTGAAGAACTTACCTATGAGTACACTATCGGCACTGAATATCTGCGACGCCTGCGCCGGCCGCTTGTTGAGAATAGTGTGCATGGAGGGTGACTTGCCGAAGAGTCCGAGGAAGTTAATGTCGACAGCACCAAGGTAAAGCACGAGGGCAACGACGAGCGAGAGCAACGTTGACAGTATCTTGATATACCACGGTCGGCCGCGGAAGAGGCTGGTGTAGGCGTTCCATAGCTTTCGGGCGAAGCTCTTCAGCGAGCTTCCCATGACCTTCAATGAGTGGGTGAAGTTACTCATAGTGTTTGATGTAATTGACAATTTCTTCTTTCTGTTCAGGCTGGAACCAGCGCGTCCGAGGGTCACGTTTGAACCACGTCAACTGCTTACGGGCATAGCGGCGCGTGTTGCCCTTGAGGCGTTCTACAGCCTCGTCGAGTGTCCACAGGCCATCAAGATGGGCAAACATCTCCTTGTACCCCACGGTGTTCAGCGCGTTCTCGTTGCGGTAAGGCAGGAGCGAGCGGGCCTCGTCGAGCAGCCCCTGAGCCATCATCTGGTCTACACGACTGTTGATGCGGTCGTAAAGCATCTCGCGCTCGCAGTTGAGCGCTATCTTAACGATGTGGAAGGGTCGCTGCTTCACACGGTTGGTGCGGAACGATGTATAGGTCTGACCAGTCATGTGACAAATCTCCAGTGCATGCACCACTCGACGAGGGTTCTTCTTGTCGACAATAGCATAGTGCTCGGGGTCCAGCAACCGCAGCTCTTCGCACAGGCTTTCGAGGCCCTCGTCGGCCAGCCGCTGCTTCATCAGGCGGCGTGTGGCATCGTCAACAGTGGGCATGTCATCGATGCCGTTGCACACAGCATCGATATACATCATGCTGCCACCACTGAGAAGCGCGTAGTCAGAGTGTTGGAACAGCTCGCTGAGCAGTTGCATCACCTGCTCTTCATACATCGAGGCGCTGTAGTAGTCGCCTATGCTGAGCGTGCCCACAAAAAAATGCCGCACCTGCCGAAGCTGTTCTTCGGTAGGTGCGGCTGTTCCTATCTTCAGCTCGCGATAGATTTGTCGCGAGTCGGCGTTAATCACCGGCACGCCTAATCGTCGGGCAATGTCGAGGCAGAGTGCCGTCTTGCCCACAGCTGTAGGACCAGTGATAACGACAAGGGTCTTCATGTCATCGGATGATTCCTCGCTTCGAACTCTCTATGAACGAGCAGATGTACTCCACCTCCTTCGACTCCGGATACTTGGCACGGGCCTCGATGATGCCATCCTTGATAATGCCCTGGGCATAGATGGTGCGATAGGCATCGTGTATAGTCTCGATGGTCTCGTTGGAGAAACCACGGCGACGCAGACCTATGAGGTTAACACCTGCGAAGCGTATAGGCTCCTTACCGGCAATGATGTAGGGGGGGATGTCCTGGCTGGTGCGACAACCGCCCTGTATCATAACGTAGCCGCCAATACGGATGAACTGGTGGAAGAGCACGGTAGCCGAAATAATGGCGTTGTCATCGACCACTACCTCGCCGGCAAACTTGGTGCTGTTGCCAATGATGCAGCCACTGCCTATCACACAGTCGTGAGCCACATGCATGTTCTCCATGAGCAGATTGTTTGAGCCAACGACGGTCTTGCCCTTCGATGCCGTGCCACGGCTGATGGTAACGTTCTCGCGGATAGAGTTGTTGTCGCCTATCTCGCAGAGCGTGTCCTCGCCCCTGAACTTAAGGTCCTGAGGCTTGGTGGAGATGCTGGCACCGGGGAAGAACTCATTGCCCGACCCGATGCGTGCGCCAGTGTGAACGGTCACACTATTAAGGAAGGTATTGTTGTCACCAATTACCACGTTCTTGTCTATCACACAGAATGGGCCGATGACGTTGCCATCGCCTATCTGTGCCTCGGGAGCCACAACGGCTGTGGGATGTATCTGATTCATCGTCTGTGGGTTTATCTTATTTGTTCTTAACTATCTGTGCTGTGAACGTAGCCTCTGACACAATCTTGTCGCCAACGAACACATAGCCTTTCATGGAGCTGACGCCATGACGCACAGGAGCCAGCAGGTCTACCTTGAACAGCAGGGTATCGCCCGGCACCACCTTTTGGCGGAACTTCACACCGTCTATCTTCATGAAGTAGGTGCTCCAACGCTCAGGCTCCTCAACGGTGTTCAGTACCAGCAAGCCACCGCACTGAGCCATAGCTTCTATCTGCAACACACCCGGCATGACAGGTTCCTGCGGGAAATGACCTTGGAAGAAAGGTTCGTTGGACGTAATGTTCTTCACGCCTACGATGCTTGTGGCACCGAGCGAGATAACCTTGTCGACCAGCTGCATAGGATAGCGGTGCGGCAAGAGTTCGCGAATACGGTTGACATCCATTACCGGAGCCTCGTTCGGATCGTAGGCAGGCGCCTGTATCTCATGCTTTTTGATTTCGCGACGCATCTGGCGTGCGAACTTGTTGTTGATAGTGTGACCAGGACGAGTGGCAATGATGCGGCCCTTGATGGGGCGGCCTATCAGCGCCATGTCGCCAATGACATCGAGCAGCTTGTGGCGGGTGCACTCGTTCTCCCAAACCAGTGGTTTGTGCTGTATGTAGCCCAGTTCCGTGGCATCGCGATGCTCCACGTGCAGCATGTCGGCCAACTTGTCGAGCTGTTCCTGCGATATCTGCCGTTCGTACATGACGATAGCATTGTCGAGGTCGCCACCCTTGATGAGGTTGGCATTGAGCAGCGGCTCAATGTCGCGCACAAAAACAAAGGTTCGCGCAGGTGCAATCTCTGTGCTATACTTGTGTATATCATCGAGCGTGGCAAACTGCGAGTTGATGAACTTCGAGTTGAACGAGCACATCGTGGTCAGCGAGAACTCCTCGTCGGGCAGTATGGTGATGCACGAACCCGACTCATCGTCCTTCACTTCTATCTTCTTGCGAATGATATACCAATCCTTGGGAGCATTCTGCTCCTCGATGCCAATCTCCTGGATGCGCTCCACATACTTGATGGCTGAGCCGTCAAGAATGGGGAACTCTGGTCCGTTGACCTGGATGAGGCAGTTGTCTACGCCGAGTGCATAAAGAGCCGAGAGAGCATGCTCAACAGTCGACACACGCACTTCGCCCTTTCCAAGCACCGTGCCGCGCTGTGTGTCTACCACATTCTCCGCCACGGCGTCAATGACGGGCATGTCATCGATGTCTATGCGCTGAATTTTATAACCATGATTCTCTGGTGCAGGGTTGAACGTCACAGTGAGGTTCAGACCGGTATGCAGTCCTTTTCCGCAGAGCGAGAAGCTGCCTTTCAGAGTCTTTTGCTTCATATCGTAATGTTTATTGGTTTTGTTTTGCTTTCAATTCCTCCACTTCTTTCTTCAGGCGATCCAACTCCTTATACATGTCGGGCAGACGACGGAAGATGGCCTGCGACTTGAAGTAGGCAGTGGGTGGCAGGGGCGGAGTACCGATAAGTGTCTGGTTGGCCTTGATGCTGCTTGGCACGCCCGACTGTGCACCGAGGTTTACGTGGTCGCCGATGGTGATGTGGCCGGCCAGTCCTACCTGACCACCGAACATGCACCACGAGCCCACCTTTGTACTGCCGGCCAGACCTACCTGTGCTGACATCACGGTGTTCTCTCCAATCTCGCAGTTATGGGCCACCTGAATAAGGTTATCGAGCTTCACGCCCTTATGTATGACGGTGGCTCCCATGGTCGAGCGATCCACACAGGTATTGGCTCCAATCTCCACATTGTCTTCTATGATGACTACACCTATCTGTGGTATCTTGTCATAGCCCTCCTGGTTGGGGGCAAAGCCGAAGCCGTCGGCACCAATCACGCTACCAGCGTGGATGGTGACGTTGCAGCCCAGCTGACAGCCGTGGTAGACGGTGACATTGGGATAGAGCAGGCTACCAGCTCCCACCTTGACGCCGTCGCCGATGAACACATGGGGATAGATTTGACAACCATCGCCCACTGTGGCACCATCGCCCACATAGGCAAAAGCGCCGATATAGACATCCTCGCCCACCGTAGCCTTGTCTGAGACAAAGGCCAGTGGGTCAATGCCTTTTTTCTTGGGCTTCATCGCCTCGTAGAGCTGCAACAGGCGGGCCACAGCCTCATAGGCATTCTTCACACGGATGAGGGTCGCCTGTACGGGGTGTTCCAGCACGAGGTCGTCGTTCACCAGCACGATGGTCGACTTGGTTTCATACAAATAGTGGGTGTATTTAGGGTTAGAGAGGAAAGAAATAGCCCCTTCCCTACCCTCTTCAATTTTTGCAAAAGTGGTGATGGAAGCGTCTTCGTTTCCTTCAACACGACCGCCGATCAGCTCGGCAATTTGCTTGGCTTTAAACTCCATTAGTTAGTGTCTTATTGCAATAATTGTGCAAAGATACAACAAATTATTTAAATCGGTGATAACAGAGGTAATATTTTCTGATTTTTTTAGAAAGTAGAGCCACATTGAGCAGTTCTGAGGCTTCCGACACATCCTTTATGGTGCCATCCTTATAAAGAATGCCTATGTGGTCATCGTCCATAGAATACATGTCTTTCTGTATCGTATTCACACTGATGAGCAGACGAGCATCGTCGCGCGAGACACCCATAGCCTGCGTCATTTCGTCGAGCAGCTGGTCAATGCGCTCCTGGCTGATAGGCTCCTCGTGTATTTCGACCTTGAAGATGTGGCGGTCGAGCATGTCGGTGGCCAGAACAGAGAGAATGGGGTCGCTGTGGTGCTTCCACACTTTCATAGCACTCCAAATGTCAGAATCGTCGAGTTCGGCATACATGCCGAGAGCTTCGTCGTGTGTCTGGAACCACTGCTGATCCACCTCGTTGTGTAAGAAGTAGGCCAGCGAGGGCGATGCAAACACGTCCTGCCCCTGCCTGGCCAGCTGCCGTGCCCTTATGAGCATGTTTACGAGCGTCTTCTCGTAGCCCACCGTTGTCTTATGCAGATAGACCTGCCAGTACATCAGTCGCCGCGAAGTGAGATAGTTCTCAATGCTGTAGATGCCCTTCTGGTCAATGACCAGCTGGTCGTCCACCACGTTGAGCATCTTGATGATGCGGGCCGAGCCGATATTGCCCTCAGTGACGCCCGTATAGAAAGAGTCGCGGCGCAGATAGTCCAAACGGTCCATGTCGAGCTGACTGGAGATAAGCTGGTGCAGGAACCGCTTGGGATACTGATCCTTGAAGATGTTGATGGCCAAGTTGAGCTGGCCTCCCAGCTGGCGGTTTATCTCCTCCATCATAAGCAGCGAGATGTCTTCGTGCGATATACCAGATATAAGTGTGTTCTCCAGCACGTGCGAGAACGGCCCATGCCCTATGTCGTGCATCAGAATAGCAGCCTGCACAGCCTCGGCCTCAGAGTCAAAGATGAACTGCCCCTTCTGCTGCAGCGACAATATGGCCTCGCTCATCAGGTGAAATGCACCCAGCGAGTGCTGGAAGCGGGTGTGGCGGGCACCTGGATAGACCACCGATGCCAGGCCCAGCTGGTTGATGCGGTTCAGTCGCTGGAAGAGCGGATGCTTCACGATGTCGTAGAGCAGTCCACGCGGTATCTTGATGAACCCAAAGACGGGGTCGTTGATGATTTTTGCGTCGTTCATAGCGTATTAATGGTGAAGGGGCGCCCACGACAACACTGTTGTCTGGATGCCCCTTTTTGCTCTTACAGCTCGGCGTCGCTCTTGCTGAAGGTGGTGCCCTGGTTCACGTCGCCCGTGTCGAATCCCAGCTTCAGCCAGCGCTTACGCTGGTCGCTGGTGCCGTGGGTGAACGACTCAGGCGTGGCACGTCCACGAGCTTTCTTCTGCAGCCAGTCGTCGCCAATGGCCTTGGCCAGCTCCAGTCCTCGCTCCAGATCTCCATACTCCAGCGAGTGGTTCATAGCGTCTTCGTGATGTGCCCATACGCCAGCATAGAAGTCGGCCAGCAGTTCCAGTCGCACACTCAGTTTGTTGGCGTTCACCTGGTCGGTCTGGCTCATGGCCTGATGTGCCTTGTTCAGCGTGCCTGTGAGGTACTCCACGTGGTGGCCTATCTCATGCGCAATGACGTAGGCGTAGGCAAAGGTGTTGCCCTCTACGCCCAGCTGGCGTTTCATCTCAGTGAAGAACGACAGGTCTACATACAGTTTCTGGTCGCCAGAGCAGTAGAAGGGTCCCACTGCAGCCGTAGCCGAACCGCAGGCCGAGTTGACCTGATTAGAGAAGAGCACCAGCGTGGGATACTGATACTCGCCCCAGCCATTCTCCTTGAACACCTTTGTCCACACATCCTCTGTCGAGGCCAGTATCTGCTTGCACTCCTCGGCCAGCTGCTGTTCTTCCTCGGTGAAGTTCTCTTCGCCCACGGTCTCGGTGGGTGCCTGCATCTGCTGCTGCACAACATTCTGCACAACATCGCCCAGGTTACCACCGCCCATCAGGGTCATCAGTGCAATCACGATGATGCCACCCAGGCCACCTATGCCAGCCTTGGCGCCCGTACTCATTCCTCGACGGTCTTCCACGTTCGAGCTTGTTCTTCTTCCTGTCAGTTTCATAGTTTCTATCTGTTTTTTATTGTCATTGTCGGTTTCAAGTGGCAAAGTTAAGCATTTTTTTTGAGAGACCGTCCTGTTTGTGCGAAAAAGTTGCTACCTTTGCACCGTTTTGCGCAAAACGCAGACACAAAACTCTTTTTTTAACCATTTTATTTAATGTACAAACCAACTTTTTTGAAGCGCGACGTTCTCGTCTTTCGCCATTTCCAGCGAAAGGGCTACTCGCTCTTTGCCTGCTGCGGACGCGAGGTGGTCATCTCTGTGCTGAGTGCGGCCACACTCTCCTCGACCAAAGCAGCGAGCATCAGCGACGAGACGTGGCGGGCAGACACTGCCGCAACGGTCAGCAACGTATGGCTGGCCGACGTGGGTGTCACCGGCTCGCGCGCACCGCTGGCTCAGAGCCAAGCGGCGAGAATGGTTACTGTACTGAGCCGCGAGGACATTGCGCAGGCGCCAGTACAAAGTGTTAACGACTTATTGAAGTACGCTGTGGGCGTAGACGTGAGGCAACGGGGTGCTCTCGGTGCCCAAACCGACGTATCCATCCGTGGCGGCACGCAAGAGCAGATAACCATCCTGCTCAACGGCATCAACGTGTGCGACCCGCAAACGGGGCACAACGTGCTCGACCTGCCCGTGCAGCTCAGCGAGATTGTGCGCGTAGAGGTGCTCGAAGGGCCTGCTGGCCGTGCTTACGGCACATCGTCGCTGGTGGGTGCCATCAACATTGTCACGCGCCCTGCCGCAGAGACCAGTGCCGACGTAGGGGCCGAAGCTGGCTCGTTCGGCTATGCCAAAGGCAGCTTCCGCTGCTCTCTCGTGGGCAACGTGCCAACCGACACCCCGTCGCCACGATGGAGCCACCAGCTCAGTGGCAGCTATCAGCGCAGCGACGGCTTCAGCCGTTCGGCCGCAGGGGCACTGAACACCGACTACAGCGGCAGCAAGGCGCTCTATCAGGGCCTATATATGACCGAGGCCGTCAGGGTGAGCTGGCACGCAGGCATCAGCGATAAAGGCTGGGGCTCGTCAACGTTCTACGCCACGCCACGATGGGCCAGCGACGACCAGTACGAACACACCACTAAACTATACACCGCCCTACAGGCCGATGCTTCGGCAGGTGCACTGCACATCAGCCCCGCTGTCTACTGGCAGCAGCATCGCGACCGCTACGAGGGCCATCGCGGGCAGGCCGACCAGATGCCTTATAATTATAATAGGTGTGATGTCTACGGTATCAGCCTCAACAGCTATGCCGACTGGCTGGCCGGACGCACAGCCTTCGGCGCCGAACTGCGCAACGAAGACCTGGTGAGCGGCAACCTGGGCGAGACGCTCTTCACTCCCCACCACATAGGTGGCACCGACCGCTACTACACACGCGGCATCAACCGCACCAACATCTCGGCCCACCTCGAGCACAACGTGCTGCTGCGCCGCCTCACCGTCTCGGCAGGCTTCGTGGCGGCCAAGAGTTCGTGGAGCACCATGCACATGAGCATTTATCCCGGCGCCGACCTGAGCTATCGTCTGGGTGGCGGCACCACGCTCTATGCGTCGTACAACACATCGCTGCGCCTGCCCTCGTTCACCGAGATGTACTACAAACTCAGCGGATATGCCGCCGACCCGCATCTGGAACCCGAGGAGATGCAGGCCATTGAGGTAGGGGCGCAGTTTGTGCTGGCCGGACACGACACTACGCCAAAGATACGCGCCAAAGCCAGCCTCTACCACCATCATGGCACCAACATGATAGATTGGATCATGGACACCTCGCTGGGTCAGCAGGCCGAGTGGCAGAGCGTGAACCACACGAAGATAAACGCCTATGGAGCCGAAGCCGACGCCACCTTCGACCTGACACAGCTGCTGCAGGCTGACAATGTGGCACGACCACACAGCACGCTCACACTGTCATACAGCTACATCAGCCAGGACAAAGTGGCAGAACCAGGCATCGTGTCGCAGTATGCCTTAGAATATCTAAGACACAAGCTGGTGGCACGCTCACACTGGCATCTGTGGCGGCACCTGAGCCTCGACCTGAACCTGCGCTGGCACGACCGTGTTGGCACCTACACCGACCTCGCGGGTACCATGCACGACTACCGTCCCTTCGCCCTCTTCGACACCCGTTTGGCCTGGAGCTGCGACCGCTTCAAGCTGTATGCCGACGTGAACAACCTGTTGCACAACACCAGCTACACCGACTATGGCAACGTGCCGCAACCCGGCACATGGGTTGTGGCCGGCGTGCAGTGGCACATCAGATGACAGGGGGCGCCATATTGCGCTCAGAGCGAGAAGACAGCTCGCTCATAGTAGGCATATTGCCCGCACCGAGCGAGCAACCTGCTCGCTTTTTGCGCCAACCTCGCGACTCGCTAATTTTTGTTTAAATTAAATGAGTAAACGAATGCAAAAAAAACTGGCAGTGCCGCAAACAGACCTTAAAGCAGGTTTTTAAAGTGTTAAATTCAAACAAAAAGAACGGACAAATTGGCAGTTTCAGACTTTTTGCCTTTATATTTGCATCATCGGTTCTGAACGACTGAAAGGTTATTAACAAAAATAAAATGAATATGAAAAAGATTGCAAATTATCTCGCTCCCACACTGAGCGTTGTGGCCATTGCCTTCTCAGTGGCAGCATTCAACAAGACCTGTGCAGCAACACAAAGTGCACCTGCCGTGCAGACAGCGGTGGCTGCTGTGGCCCCTGGCCAACCCGTCGACCTGACCTATGCAGCTGAGAAAGCGCTGCCATCGGTGGTACATATCAAATATGTGCAGAACTCGAAGGTGCAAACAGTAGAGGTGCAGAGCGACCCGTTCGAGGACTTCTTCAACGACCCCTTCGGCGGATTCTTCGGACGCGGACAGGGACAGGGTGGCACACGCCGCCGCCAGGTTCAGACACCACGACGTACAGCCACCGGCTCGGGCGTCATCATCTCGGCCGACGGCTACATCGTGACCAACAACCACGTGGTTGAGGGTGCCGACGAGCTGACCGTCACCCTGAACGACAACAAGGAGTACTCGGCACGCATCATCGGCAACGACCGCACCACCGACCTGGCCCTCATCAAGATTGACGGCAAGAACCTGCCGGCCATAGCCATTGCCAACAGCGACCAGGTGAAGGTGGGCGAATGGGTGCTCGCCGTAGGCAACCCCCTCGGACTCAACAACACCGTCACCGCAGGCATCATCTCAGCCAAAGCCCGCACACTGGGAGCCAACGGCGTGGAGAGCTTCATACAAACCGATGCTGCCATCAACGCCGGCAACTCGGGCGGTGCACTCGTCAACACACGTGGCGAGCTGGTGGGCATCAACGCCATGCTCTACTCGCAGACGGGTAGCTACAGCGGCTACGGATTTGCCATACCTACGGCCATTATGAATAAGGTGGTCGATGACATCAAGAAGTACGGCAGCGTGCAGCGCGCAATGATAGGCATCAGCGGACGCGACGTGAAGTCGCAGGTCGACGCCGAGAAAGAGCAAGGCAAGGAGGTTGATTATGGCACTATGGAGGGCATCTACGTGGCCGAAGTGGTGGAGAACAGTGCCGCTGCCGATGCCGGCATCGAGAAGGGCGACGTAATCACCGAGATAGACGGCCAGAAGGTGCAGAAGTTTGGCGACCTGAGCGGCATCATCGCACAGAAGCGTCCTGGCGACAAGGTGACACTGACCTACCTGCACAACAAGAAGAAGCACAGCAAGCAGGTCACACTGAAGAACGAGCAGGGCACCACTAAGGTGGTGAAGAACGCCGACCTCGACGTGCTGGGCGCCGACTTCAGGCCCGTAAGCAACACACAGAAGGAGCAGCTCGAGATAAGCTACGGCCTCGAGGTCATCAAGGTGAACAACGGCAAGATGAAGGACGCAGGCATACAGAAGGGATTCATTATCCAGCGTGTCAACGATGAGAAGATGGAGAGCGTGGAAGACCTGGAGAAGGCCGTGAAGGACGCCTCGACATCGGCCGAACAGGTGCTCATCATCAAGGGCATCTTCCCCACCGGCAAGCGCGGATACTACGTCATCCAGCTGGCAGACTAAGTCATTGCCCGTATCTACAAATATTTCAGCCCCCACCCCTGCCCCCTTTCCTTTCCTGCATCCATAGTGTCTGCAAGAACGGAGGGCCAGGGGTGGGGCCTTTAACTGCAGAAAGCGGAGGCTCTAACCAAACATAACTGACGAGTATTGGCCGAATAGCCGCGCCAGCCACAGCGAAACGTTAAAAAAAAACAAGAACAGGCAAAAAAAGAGGCGCAGCCCCAACAAACCGTGAACTTTTTACTACCTTTGCACTAACTGAATAGAACTGCAAGCCACCATGAGACAACTGAAGATTACCAAATCTATTACCAACCGTGAGAGCGAATCGCTCGACAAATACTTGCAAGAGATAGGCAGGGAAGAACTCATCAGCGTCGAAGAAGAGGTTGAGCTGGCCCAACGCATACGCAAGGGCGACCGCAAGGCTCTGGAAAGACTCACGCGAGCTAACCTGCGCTTCGTGGTCAGTGTGGCCAAGCAATACCAGAACCAAGGGCTGTCGCTGCCCGACCTCATCAACGAGGGCAACGTAGGGCTGATAAAGGCGGCAGAAAAGTTCGACGAGACGCGCGGCTTCAAGTTCATCTCCTACGCCGTCTGGTGGATAAGGCAGAGCATTCTGCAAGCCATAGCCGAGCAGAGCCGCATCGTAAGGCTGCCGCTAAACCAGGTAGGGTCGGTAAACAAGATAAACCGCCTGCTCAGCAAGTTCGAGCAGGAGCACGAGCGCAGACCGTCAATCGACGAGATATCCGAGCACATCGACCTGCCCAAGGACAAAATCGACGAGGCCATCAGCTTCAGCGGCAAGCACGTGTCGGTCGACGCACCCTTTGCCGACGGCGACGACAACTCGCTGCTCGACGTCCTGTCGGGCGAAGACGACCCCACACCTGACCAAAAGCTCGTCATCGAGTCGCTCAGGGCCGAGATAAACACAGCCCTCAAGACGCTGAACGACCGCGAGCGCCACGTCATCGAGGCCTTCTTCGGCATCAACCAGCAGGAAATGACGCTCGAGGAGATTGGCACCAAGTACGGACTCACACGCGAGCGCGTACGCCAGATTAAGGAGAAAGCCATCAGAAAGCTGCGCTCCAACACCACCAACAACCTGCTGAAAAGTTATTTAGGACAATGAAACGTTATCTATATCTACTCCTGGCCACCATCATGCTCACTGTGGCCAGCCCCCTGAGCACCAACGCCAAACGCGTAGTGGTGCCCAAGATGTATATGTTCGGCTTTGCCGCCTCGTTCAACGACACCATCGTCTACTTCACCGACATACAGGCCATCGACAGCGCATGGATTGAGAAGAAGAGCGGATTCCTGCAGAGCCGCAACGTCTACACCAGCCAGATGCGCACCTACCTCAATGACGAGCTGTCTATGCCCCATCGCACCTGCGTGGTGTTCTACAGCACCAAGCGCGCCAAAGTTGAGAAGAAATACCTGAAGATGCGCCACAAGTATGGCCATCAGAAAGATGGCAGCGAACACTTCGACGTGCGCTACATCACCGAAGACCAGATGCGCTTCAGACCTGTCGACCTGACCGGTCTCGACGAAGCCGAGCTGGCACAGCAGGCCGAGGACGAAGAGCAGGAGAAGGTGGCCCGACAGGAGCGCAAGCAGCAGAAGAAACAGCAGAAGCAGGAACGCAAAGCAGGTCGGCGTGGAAAGTAGCTCGTACATTATAGCAGGCTTTGCCGTGAGCATCATCTTCGCCGACGATGCACATGCCGACATGACATTGCTGCCCTCACTACGGCCGTTCTGTGCCGAAGAGGGGGCAGCACTTTCATATCTGTGCCAGCTCGAGGTGACCGCCCGGCTGAAGCCCAGCGCCGAGGGACAGCTGCTCAAGTCGTTCGACACCGGCAACGGCGACATAGCCGTCTACACACTGCCCGACGGTGGCTACGAGTTCCACATCTATAACCTCGCGGGCGAGGCCTGCTGTCTGTTGCAAGCCCACGACCGCTTCAGCCGATGCCAGTGCCGCGTCAGAGGCTCTCAGCAGAACAAGGCCTTCGGTCTTAACAACGCCCTCATGCTGGTTTACGCCTTTGCCGCAAGCTACTACGACACGCTGCTCATTCACGCCTCGTGCATAGTACACACCAAACCTGGCGACGACACTCTCTGGGGCTATCCCTTCATCGCCAAGAGCGGCACGGGCAAGAGCACCCACACCGCCCTGTGGATGCAGCACATTGAGGGCTGCCAGCTGCTGAACGACGACAACCCCGTGGTGCGCATCATCGACGGCACGCCCTACGTCTATGGCTCGCCCTGGAGCGGCAAGACGCCCTGCTATCGCAACATGAGGGCACGCCTGGGCGCGGTGACCTCGATTGTGAGAGACCAGCAGAACCGCGCAGAGCCACTGTCGCCCGTCAGTGCCTTTGCCCAGCTGCTGCCCGCCTGCTCGTCGATGATGTGGGACGAAACGCTCCACGAGAACCTCTGCCAAACCATCACCCGCCTGATAGAAACCACACCGCAATATGCCATGCACTGCCGCCCCGACGCCGAGGCTGCGCTGATATGCCACAAAGCCATAGCACGATGAACAGCAAGCAGATGCCCAACGAAGAGTTCATACCCTTTGCCATCGATGTGCTGAACAGCCATCCCGGCAAGACCATCACCCTGCCGCTGAAGGGCAGGAGCATGCGCCCCTTCCTCGAAGACCAGCGGGGCGACAGGGCGCTGCTGCGTGCCGAGACCACCTATCGCAAGGGCGACGCCGTACTGGCCGAGGTGGCACCACGCCGCTTTGTGCTCCACCGCATCGTGGCCATCGACGGCCAGCAAGTGACACTGCGCGGCGACGGCAACCTGGCCACCGAGCAATGCACGCTCAGCGACATCAAGGCCAAAGCCATAGCCTTCTATCGTAAGGACAGCGACAAGCCCGTCAGCACCGACGGCTGGCAGTGGCGCCTCTACTCTGCCCTATGGACACGACTGCTGCCGCTGCGCCGCTACCTATTATATATATACAACCACCTGCACCTATGAAACAGAAGAAAGGATTCCGCCTGCGCACCATCTGCGGTGAGAACATCATCGTTGCCGAGGGCATTGCTAACGTAGACTTCAGCAAGATCATCTCGCTCAACGAGTCGGCAGCAAGCCTATGGCAACAAACAGAAGGCAAGGACTTCAGCGAAGAAGACCTTGCCAATATGCTATGCGAAGAATATGAAGTCGACGCCGACACCGCCCTGCGCGACGCTCGTCAGCTTGCCCAGTGCTGGCTCGAGGCAGGCATCATAGAGCCATAGACCTGACATACATACCCGCAAAGCGACCGACATCCTCGGGCTGCTCGCGGAACAGGCCGAACAGCGCACTGCCACTGCCACTCATCGCGGCGTAGGCAGCACCCATTTCGTAGAGCTGCTGCTTCACTGCCCCTATGGCAGGATACTGCGCAAAGACACTCTGCTCGAAGTCGTTCACCAGCAGCTCGCGCCACCGCTCCACCGGCTGTTCCACCACATCGCGGCAGTTCATCAACGGGCGCCGAGGGCTCACCAACGCAAAAGCCTCTTTCGTCGACACCGGGATGTCGGGTCTCACCACCAGCAGGTGCCACCCCTCCAGACGCAGCGCTATCGGCTGCAACAGCTCGCCTATGCCCTCAGCGTATGCGGGACAGCCCTTCACGAAGAAGGCACAGTCGGCACCCAGACGAGCGCAATAGCCCTCCATCTGAGCATCGCTCAGCCCCAGCGCAAAGCATCTGTTCAGCAACACTATCATAGCCGCACAGTCGCTCGAGCCGCCCCCCATACCCGCCTGCGTGGGGATGGTCTTATGCAGATGGGCATGCACGCGCGGCAGCTTCTCGTGGTCAGCCTTCAGCATGTTGTAGGCACGTACCACCAGGTTGCGCTGCTCGTCGCCCTCTACGGCAATGCCCGTCACCTTCAGGTCGCAGTCGGTGGCCGAAGGGAACTCGTCGTCCATTGCCTGCACCTCCAGCGAGTCATATATAGGCACAGGATAGAACACAGTTTCAAGGTTGTGATACCCGTCGGGGCGCCGCTCCACCACGTTCAGCCCCAGGTTAATCTTTGCACGTGTTTTTATCGTCATAGGGTGCAAAGATACGAATAAGCCGCCGAACGGCCAAATTTCACGCCCATTTTTTCTCGATGGCCCCCTCCGGCGTTCATCTTCAGGCATATTCTGGAGGGCGCATCACTGCGGCCTCCAGAATCACCCGGGTACTACTTGCTTTTTATTATCTACTAACTTTATTGAACTTTCCCACCCTTTCTTATCTACTACGAATTTCACTAATTAAGTAGATGAACACAAATATCTTATATAAAACTACGAATTTTACGAGATTTGTCGAAGACCCACGAGGAACGCAGTAATTAAACGAATTCTTCCTCATGCGCAGCAAAAATTGCTGCGTTCCTTGTGGTGCTTCGACAAATCTCATGAAATTCGCAGTCGCTTTGCGACTCTTGGTGAAATTACTCTGAAACCGCATGGAATTCGTGAAATTAGTAAAATTCGTAGTAGAAAATATGGGTGGGAAACTTTTGCAACTTTACTTGCCATATACGGCCTTGACGATGTGCCACTGGCGGTGAACGTCGGCACAGTCCATGTGGTTGGGTGCCATCGCGTCGTAGAGGCGGCTGAAAGGCGTGCCCTTCGCCTTCTGGTCGCGTGCCCACTGGCGCAGTTCGTTGTCGGTGAAGTGGCGCTTGGGCAGATTGCGCACCACCTCGTAGTTGGTGATGCCCAGCTCGCGCATCAGGGCCTCGGCGCGGTCGATGTCCTTCTGTTGAGTCTCTGTGCTGGCGTAGATGTAGCACTTGAAGCCGGGCTTCGTCTTGCTTTTCTCGAACTCGTTGCGCACGCTGTAGCCATAGGACGTCTTCTCCCAATCGGTGACGGAGCAGTGCATCCAGTCGCCGGGCGTAGCCTTGCCGTTTTTGATGTATAGCGCGCCCTTGCCCGGCAGCAAAAGGGTCTGCACGCGGGGTACGTTGCCCTCCACGCCGGCAGGGATAGTGACGGGCGTGGTGATGAGGTTCACCACCTGCGTGCGACCACTGATGTCGAGGTTGGTGCCCTGGGCATGGCCCTCCACGGTGAGCTTCTCGGCCTTCTTGATCTCAATCTTCTTCAGTTCGCTGCTGCTCACGGTGGGCAGACTGTGCTCGTCGAACGTCACGCCGTTGAGCTGCATCACGGTGGTGTTGCGCTTCGTCGTATTGTCGAACGAATAACTGAAGTACTGCTCTTCTATGTACGAACCATCGTTGCCTTCCACCCACACCCCCTCGGGCAGGTGGACGAGGTAGTAGTCGCGGTAGCCCTTGCCCCATTTCTGGTGGGCTTTGTATTCCACCAGCCCTACCCCATCCCCTTCCGAACGGGAGGGGTGTCCTGCTACGTCTTGCTTTTCCTGGACGCTCCAGGCTTCCCTCACGCTCGGGAGGGGTTGGGTGTGGGTCTTTGGTGTGGCAAACGCCACAAGGGCCAGTGCGGCCACGGGGATGGCGAACGCTGCTCTGAGCATGCGCCATCGGTTTGATTTTTGTTTTTGCATCATGTTGATTCGTTGTTTTAGTGAGCCTCGGTTCAGGGTGTTGGCAAACAGCTGCAGACGGTTGCCCACGGCCTTGAGCACGAGAAGTTGTTGATATTTCGTTGCATCGATGCCTTGACGGATGACGGCCTCGTCGGCCTCATATTCGTGGATGGCCTTCAGCTCGCGCCCCAAGAGCCACGCGAAGGGATTGAACCACTGCACTACCTGTACCGCTTCGAGCAACAGCACGTCCCACGAGTGCCCCAGCCGGGCATGCGCCTGTTCGTGGGTGAGGATGCTGCGGCGGTGGCGCTCGTAGTCGCCGACGCTGATGACTATCCAGTGCATGAAACTGAACGGCGGGAAGTCGCCGCCCTTCACGATGACGGTGTTGCCCTGCTCATCGCGTGAGCGCAGTCCGCCCCGTAGGCTAAAGGCAAGCAAAACGCTGCGACGGAAGAAACGCAGGAGGGCGATGGCCACACCTATTATATATATGTAGGAGAGAATATGCAGCAGCGTTAAGCCCGAAGGGCTGAAAAGACCACAGGCAGGGGTGGAGCGAAGCGAAACCCCTGTTGAAGGAGCCGAAGGGAATAGTCCCGAAAGGCCGACAGACAGCTCTGCCACCCCTTCTTTGCCGTTGTCGGCTGTAACGCTCGCAGGGGTTAGCACCCCTGCCTGTGGTCTCATCAGCCCTTCGGGCTTCCCCTCGACTGATGTCACGGATTGTGGTCCTGTCAGCCCTTCGGGAGACATTTCATTTGGTATTACCAACCATTCCAACATCACTGGCATGGGTCTGTCAATCCTGACATGTACGGCGGGCAGCACCAGCGACAAGCCGATGATGGCGAGCAGCACCACGCGGTTGAAGCAGTGGAACGTCTCGCGACTGAGCAACACGGAGAACCCGCCGTAGAGTAGCGTCAGCAACAGGGCCGACTTCAGGGCATATAGTATCATAGCAGTCAAAAAAGCGTTTTATTCGTATGATTCGTGGTTTGTATAAGAAATACCGACCATCTCCAGTATCTCGCGCAGTTCACCGTCGCTGATCTCCTCACTCTGCACAAAGAACGAGAGCATCTTCTTGACCGAACTTCCAAATATGGTGTCCTTCACGTCGCGTAGCACCTGCGTGACATACCGCTCACGAGTGAGCAGTGGCGAATAGACGAATGTGCGCCCCGTTCCGTCGATTCTGCGATGCTCCACATAGCCCTTCGCCTCCAAAATCTTCAAGAACGTGGCTACCGTTGTGCGGGCCGGATGCGGCTCAGGATAGAGCGAAACGATGTCATTTATCACCATTCCCCTTGGCTGGTTCCACAGCAGGTTCATCAGTTCCGACTCTGCGCGTGTAAGCGGTTTCAACGATTGTTTTTCTTCCATTAAGCTGATTGACAAATATAGTTTACATATTCACCACACAGTGACATATTCTGTGCAGAGACACATGTCCTCCGGCGCTATGCCAGCGTGTCTGTGGTGTTTCTTCGTGCAAAAATAGCAGAAAGCCACCAATGTTTCAAATCATTCTTTGTTCAAGTCATTTTCCGCACCCGTTTTTTAACATTTATGTTTAGTCAACAGTGCTCCTGATTTTAGTTTTTAACGCACGGCCCTACGTTGCAGCAGAAAATAGCATTAACTCAACTTTCGCAAGCCTGCTTGCTTGAAGTTCTTGCTTTGCAAGCGACCAAAGGGCGAGCGAGCGGGAGTTAGCCGAAGTTAACGAGCCTGCGGATTGTGGAGATAACGGACAATAGACTTGTAGCAGCATGACTAATAAAACAGCACTTTCTGTTATAAACCACTAAATAACAAGCTGTTATACACAGTGATGTTTTTTCAAAAACAGCACTTTTTTGCGCCATTTCAGATAAATTCTTGTAAAAGTCTTGCAAAAGGATTGGCGCTTGTCATTCGGAAGATACCTTTCCGCCGACCAAAACATGTTGTTTGGCTGTCATAAACCTATGGTTTAGGAGCCGAAAAGCGTATCTTTCCGGCACCGAAACCACATGTTTTGGTAAGAGTGTAGTTAGTGTAGTTTTTCAATTCACATACACTGCACCTAACTATCTATACATGATAGAGTTACAAAGAAAAGTGTAGTTTTAATAGAAAACGTCATAGTCCAGCATTGCCCTCTGTTCAATAGCCTGGGTTTTGCGTCATGCTTGGGTTCACCAGCATCTCATTTCTGGGTATTGGCATCAGCAACTCATAATCGAAACACCCTGTTACCTCCTGCGCCTTGCCGAGTCGTTTCAGTGCTGCCCAGTAGCCGTATCGGCTTCCTGTCATAGAAGCCCATTCTTGTTCCAATCCGTCTGTTTCGCCCTGAGCCTCTTTCAGATAGAGTGCAAGATGGTTGGGGGTATAGACCGAAATGATGTCCAGCTCTTGATTGGCAAATCCGAAGTAGAAGTCGCTGCTGATGTTGTTTAAAGTATTCCGTGCATCACTGTAACGTCCCAATGTCAGTTCAAGTTCCGCTTTTAGCATCAGGCCTGCATTGCGCGTAAACCTTGCTCTCGTCTCGCTTTCAGAATTGTAAGAAAGGGGCAATTTCGCGTTAGCCTCGCATATCTCCGTATAAGCAAACTGGAGGACATCAGACTGTTTGCTTCGAGACTGGTTATACATCATAGATTCATCATCCGTCATGGGCTTTGTCGCAAGTACCACGTCCCCCCCAAAGCATAGCCGAACCTGCACATTTGGTATGAGCATGTGAAGGCAAGCTCATGCAAGGAAATCAAAACCTTTATGAAGACTATCAAGGAGAGGGAAGAGGATGTACTCGGATACTACGACACTTTTGTCACCAACGCATCTGCTGAGTCGCTGAACTCAAAGATCAAGGGATTTCGGTCTGAACTTCATGGTGTGTCAAGCCTACCTTTCTTCTTCTACAGGGTATGCAAGATCTTTGGATAGAGATCATACGCAATGTTTCCTTTGCAAAGTGTGGCTATAGCTGGTCACAGGGGTATGCCACGGAAAAATCCATGTGCGCCATCCTTGCCATCCAGTCGGCTGGCGTGGAACGGGGACGCAACGGATTCCGCAAGAACAAGTCGATGGAGAAGCAGCCGGAATCCGAAGAGGACTTGCTGGAACACCACACCGACGGCACGGATGCTTTCGATACGCTGTATATCGGAGCGGAAAAATTCCCGCAGCATGACACGTACCCCGTTGCACTGGGGGGTATCATGTAGTTTGGGAAAGGGCAAAAAAAACACCTGATAGTTTGAATTTCTTCAGGGACTACCAGGACTGAACGGTGCAAAGATATGCATTTTCTCCCGAACCACCAAATAAATCAAAAACTTTCTTTCTTTATTAACTTATTTTTCGGGAAATCGAGCCTGAATCGACTGTTTATTAAACAATTTACTTTCTTTCTTAATTAACTAAAGTTTCCCGCCCTTGCGAAAGCCCCATCCGTTCGTCGGAGTTGTCTCTCCTGCTCTGCTGGAGCGGCAACTCCGACTGAGCAGAAACTTGAAACCTCGGATAAGCCGAATATGACAAGAAAATGGACTGACTCATCGCACCACCTCATTCTAATATCTAAAATGCCTTGTTCTAATATCTGAAATGCGACATTCTAAATATTAGAATGAGGTGTTCTAGATATTAACAGCCGGCATTCTAAATAGTAGAATCGGATTGCTTTAGCCTTATATGTAACTGGCAGAGGCTTTCGCACGGTAGTCGTGATTCGAGGGCTGGGAAACTTTAGTTAATTAACTCCGCTATAAACACATTATCTTACCGCACTCTTCTCCTACATGGTCCAAACCATACATAAGGCGGTTTGCATCAATCCCCATCCATTGAAATAATTTCATCATCCGAGTGTAATTGGCCAAAGTATAGGTTGTATCAATGCAGACAGGATTTCCAAAACAGATAGGCTCATGATGGGCTATTCTGTTTCTCACATTGTTGATGTAGTCCAATTCTAAAAAAATTCTAGAGTTGTCTACTCTATTCTGCGCAGTAGAGCGTGGTTTGTTGGGAAATATGTTTAGCAGATAGCGACCTCCCAAGCGGTACTGCACATTGTTGAACATGTACTTCCAAACGCCAAACTCCATTTGCGAAAGCAGCTTTGAATGGCTATACGAATTCGTAAATATCAATCCATCATAAGCCTTCTTTATGATTTTACGAGTTCCATCGACCCTACCATCTGTAGCAAAAGGGCCACCAGGCATAATGAAATCCCTGAGCCAGTCATTGCCCCAGTGTTGTTTCATTTCCCTGTCTATCCTGTTTCGCAGGGCGACCTCGAAACAACTTATCATTGTAAACATCTCTTGAGATAGTTTCAGATTGTGACGATACAATGTCATTGCCCTTCGACTGTCGTTGTTGCAGGCCACAAGATACTTCCTCATGCGGTCGGCCGAAATAATATCTTCAAATTCCATATACTTCATAACAGCTGCAAAATTACAAATTTCTGTCATTATTTCTACTGAATCCAACAATTATTTCTTTATTAGACGCTCATTTTCACATGTTTTTCATCGAAAAAGTATTACCTTTGCCCAAAATTTCACGATTATGCGACCTGCAGCAAACTACTCATTAGACGAAATCATGGAGTTCTCCAATCTTCAAGACCGCACAGAAAGCGCGGCAGAAGAGTTGGAAGAATCCTTCATGGATATTCTTGAAAACCACAAACTGAGCAACAAGGAAGTGCTTTTCACATTGGCGCGTGTGGCCAATGAGTTTATAAAGATGCACGAAGAATACACCTTCAAGGATGATGGGCTGGACGCTGAAGCTGCGTTCAACGACTATCTGTTGGCTTGCCGCGATATGCTCAGCGGAGAAGCCAATGGCGGCATCGGCGTAGATGGTGGTGTCGGCAGTTGAAAGTTCAGCCGACAACACCATAGGTTTCATATACTCTTTCCCCTTTGACCGTGTACTCAACGATGTTGATGTACTTGGCCTGGCAGGGCGGACAGAGCAGCCGCGAAGCGTCGTAGTAGTACGCTTCGCTGTAGTCACCGCCATTGGGTGTAGGCCCTTGCTCTCGCTGGCAATAGACCAGCTCCAGCACATCGACATTCACTTGCCACGGCATCTGCAGCCGCTCGGCAAGTTCAAGGTAGGTGTAGTAGCGTATCTTGTCCGGACTGTTCGAGACGACTTCAATAAGAAGTCGCTCGTTGTCGCTCTTCTTGCGTCGACGGGCTATCTTCCTGTAGATGGCCTGACCGCGCAAGCAGCGGTATTCTTCCAGTTCCCTGAGTATAGGGAAACTGTCGAATCCTTCATGCCATACTGCAATGCCATCGTCGCTGATGGTAATGACATTCGGTAGCCCATCTGTCATAACCTCATTATGGTAATAGCAGGGGGAATAGACTTCCCGCGTTCCTTGGGTGCCAATGAAACAGGCACAGAAGTAACCGTGTTTCCGGGCAAGGGCATCTGCCTTATGGGCGTAATCTTTGATTTCTTCCATTTCTTCAATCTAATTGTTGTGTGTCTGTCATGACAACAGGCCGGCGACAAAAAGCAATCAGAGCGCAAAATTAGGGTAAATATACGCAGCCAAATCGAGTTAATTTGAGGAAAATGTATAAATTGCTTACTAATTAACTAACTTTTTGCCAAATTTCAACATATTCTGACAAAAAAAGTGCTACCTTTGTCCTCAATTTCGCGCACGAACCTAATTAAAAAACGCGAACAATGACCTGAAACAAGTATGGCAAACGTAAAGAATGCATCTATAAGGGAAATCGTCATCGACCGCTGCCTACAGACAAAAGGCGGACGGACTGTGCCGCAGATTATGAAGGCTTGCAACGAGGCACTCGACTTGCAGGGCTACCGCCTGATAACCTCTCCGAATACCATTCGGGAGGATTTCGTGGCAATACAAAACCGATGGCATACGGTCATCGAGGCTCGCAGATCTGGCCGTCATATCTATTACTCCTATAAGGACCCGGATTTCTCTATCTTCAAAATCCCTCTCACCGAAGAGGACATTACCAAGGTGTATGGTGCCCTGGAGGTTATGGAACGCTTCAAGGGACAGGGGGGCTTCAGTTGGATTGAGGAACTAAGTGCTCACCTCCGTACTTCGCTGCACATGGGTAAGAACCCGGAATCATACATTTCGTATGACGATAATGAACAACTCAGGGGAATGCAACACTTTGCCCAACTGCATGAGTATATCTGCGCCCAACAGCCCATCACCGTGGAGTATCGTCCTTACAACAACCCGGAACCAAAGGAAGAGACCATCCACCCTTATTTTCTGAAGCAATATAATGCCCGTTGGTTTGTGCTGGGCTTCAACCCTAAATATAATACAATCTCAACATTTGCACTCGACCGTATCAAGGCTTTCCACAAATCTAATGTCAAATATATCCCCAACAAAGGCTATAACTTTGAAGCCTACTTCAAGAATGTCATTGGCGTAACGGTGTATCAGGACCGACAGCCGGAAGAGATTATTCTGGAGGTAGAGAAGGACTTGTACCCGTATGTCAGCAGTAAACCCATGCACTCTTCACAGAATCTTATCCGCTATACGGAGAATGGCAACGCGATTATTACGCTGAATGTCATTCCTAACTATGAGTTAAAGCAACAGATTCTGTCATACGGGAAACGGATGAAGGTGATAGCACCGGAACATCTGAAAGAAGAGATTATCGGGAATTTGCAAGAAAACCTGAAAAATTATCAATAAACTCAATTTGGGTGAGCATATTAATAGTATTTTTGTACGCGATTTTAATATAAACGACAATATGAGCATAGAAGATAGACAGCAACAGACCACCGTCAACGTGCAGGAGAAAGCCAACCTCATCTGGGCGATTGCCGACAAACTGGTGGGTGTATATAAACCGCACGAATACGGCAACGTGATACTGCCGATGTGCGTAGTAAAACGCTTTGAGGACACGCTGGCACCGACGAAGCAGAAGGTACTCGACATGAACAAGCAGTTGGACGAGGACGGCATCACCGTGAAGCAGGGCTTCCTGGAGAAAGCCGCAGGACAGAAGTTCTACAACCTCTCGCCCTTCACCTTCGAGACGCTGCTCTCGGATCCGGAGAATATCCGTGAGAACTTCGAGTCGTACCTGAACCACTTCTCGGAGAATGTCATTGACGTCGTCCACCGCATGAAGTTCCAGCAGGAGATAGAGACGATGGCTGAGAACGGTCTGCTCTATCTCGTCATCAAGGAGTTCTGCACGGAGAAGGCCTATCTGGGTGCCGACAAGGTAAGTTCGGTGGATATGGGCTACATCTTCGAGGAACTGGTGCGCAAGTTCTCTGAGAGTTACGACGAACATGCTGGAGCGCACTTCACTGCCCGTGACATCATCAACCTAATGACCGAACTGCTCGTTGGCGAGGATGAGGAGCGATTAAAGTCGGATTGCAAATCCGACTTAGCAGGCATCACCGCCACCATCTACGACATGGCGATGGGTACGAGTCAGATGCTGGGATGCATGAGCGACCGCCTTCTGGAGATTGACCCCGATGCCGACATCACTACTTACGGTCAGGAGTTAAACGAACAGACCTTTGCCATTGCCAAGGCTGACACGCTCATCAAGGGTGGCAATGCCGACAACATGCGGCAGGGCGACACCCTGGGCGATGATAAGTTCGAGGGCTATAAGTTCGACTATATCATCTCCAACCCGCCGTTCGGTATTGAATGGAAGACGAGCAAGGCTGCTGTCGAGGCCGAGAACAAGAAGGGTGCTGCAGGACGCTTTGAGCCTGGTCTGCCTGCCATCGGCGACGGACAGCAATTATTCCTGCTTAATGGTGTGGCGAAACTGAAAGATACGGGACGCATGGCCATCATTCAGAACGGTTCGCCGCTGTTCAAAGGCGATGCTGGCAGTGGCGAAAGCAACATTCGTGGCTACCTGCTGGAGAACGACTGGCTAGAGGCTATCGTGCAACTGCCCAATGACCTCTTCTACAACACGGGTATTGCCACCTACATCTGGGTCA
>ERZ842401.1241-NODE-1241-length-36998-cov-6.852286_pt1 | contig 36998 bp, 26 predicted proteins | sample MGYA00521270_ERZ842401 | MGnify/ENA primary metagenome ERZ842401 (study PRJEB31892, sample SAMEA3878208) | bioreactor metagenome | biome: Moose rumen | place: Sweden | collected 2011-10 | study: EMG produced TPA metagenomics assembly of the PRJEB12797 data set...
ATTCTACACCAAGGGGGTCTTTTTTTCTATTGTCTATTTTTTACGGACTTGTGCATTTTCAAAGGCTCTTTTTCATTGGTATTATTTAATTTTGTGTTATTTCTTTGTCTGAACGGTTTTTACCGCGGACCATTTTCCGTAAATTTTTGTTATTCCGTATTTCTTTACGGTTCTTATGCGGACAAAGTATTTCTGATTTGCCTTCAAAGAAGAAATCTTCAGGCTTCCGACGTTTGACTCAAACTCAACGTATCCTGCGTTTTTGAAATTCGGGTATTCGCTGTATTCAACCTGATAGGTAAAATTCTTTGCCTCAACCTGTTTTGCAGTTAAGGAAAAGCTTTTGCTTCCCGTTGTCAGCGAAGAAATATTTATAGCCGTGTCGTTCAAAACAAAATAACTGACCGCAGGTAAAACGTGCTTGTTCTCATTCCAAATCGTCGAAAAATACTTTGCAGGAATCGGGCACGATACTCTTCCGGTTTCAATAGTCAGTGTGGGAGTCTTTTTAACCTGAGCCACCCAGTCTCCGAAGCAGGGTGAAAGCTCCGACGTGTCATAGCCGTGAGCGCTCGGGTTTTCGGCGGAATAATAGCCCGTAAGCCCTTTTACAACGTTAAATAAATCCGAACATTTTCTCTGAAGCGTTCCCGTCTGAATAAAATCCCAGTATATATAGGAGCCGTTTGAATGGTAACTGATAACCGTTTTAGGCTGCAGGGTCTCAACCTCATTTTTAAGTATTTTGGTCTCCTTTTCGGAAAAAGCGGAGGGTCCCTTATATCCTGACGAGCAGGCATAGTTTACGGTATTCTTGCTTGTTGCCCAATTGCAGTCCCAGTTTCTGTTTAAATCAACGCCTCTTGCGTTTGCCTTCCAGAGTGTGTAGTAAGATCTCTTCCCCGAGCCGTACTTGTTGCACATTTTGACTACCTTTGAGCGAAGCGCGTCGTCGCGAATGCCGTCAGCGCCGTAAATGCTTATGGAAACTCCGTCGGGATTTGACATCGGGATTATATAAAAGCAGCAGTTTTCCAACAGCTCGCTGTAATACTTTCCCCTGTACGTTCCGCTGTAATAGTTTTCGCAAAGGGCTTCAGCCTGCTTCATAACAAGCACGGAGTTAATGTATTCCCTTGCGTGAACGGTTGCCTGAACAAATATTTTGTTTTTGGAGTTTTTGTTACCTATAATAAGCTCAAAAATCTGACGGTTATCGTAGCTTGTGCCGAGACTTACATAATCAAAAATATACGGGTATTTCTGCTTAAGGCCTTTAATATCCTTGCACAGCTGTCCGTAAGGATATGCTGTTTTTTGAGTGTTTACAACGGTACACGAGTCGGTACTCAGGCTGTTTCCGTCTTTTCTTGCGGTAACGGTAACTTTATATGTAACGCTTTTTTTACTCCCGTCCGTAGAGGTGACTGTAACAGTAGTGTTTCCAACGTTTTTACCCGTAACCGTTCCGTCCTGCGAAACAACGGCAACCGATTTATCGGCAACTGACCAGGAAACATTATTTTCCGCGCCCTTGGGTAAAACGGAAATATAAAGCTTTCTTGACTGAAACCTTGCAACGGTAACATTTTTTGTGTCAGGGTCCGCAGCCGTAATGCTTGTAATTTTAGCAGAGACGCCGGTTCCTGCGGCAAAGCCGCTTAAGGTAAGACAGTTCAAAACTGCAATTAGCGTCAAAATTAAACAGATTACCCTTTTCATTCCTTAACTCCTTTTTATTTAAAATCCGTATATAAAACACGCTGTAAATCAATTAAAGAAAGTATATCAAATAAAAGCGAAAAAAACAATAGAAATACCTGTCAATTGTTTTTTTAATTCTTCAACAAAGCATTGCATTCTTTGGGTGACAAGCTGCGACTTTTTCATATTGACAAGCTTGTCCCTGCTTACCCATTTAAAATCAGAGGTTTCGCCCTCCTGCAGCTTCACGCTGTTTTTTTCGCAATTAGTTTCACACAAAAATTCAACATAAATTGAGCGGTGTTCGTCGCTGACAACCCTGCCGACCTCTTTGAGATTATCGGAGAGAATGCCCGTTTCCTCAAACAACTCTCTTTTTGCACATTCAAACGGAGTCTCGCCCCGAAGCGCCGAGCCGCCTGCAGTAGCTTCCCACATTCCGCCGAAATGCTTGCGGCTGTCCCGTTGCATAAGCAGATATTCGCCGTCTGTGTGCCTTACAATTATATCGCACACAAGGTGATAAACTCCGTCCGGAATTTTCTCGCCTCTTGTTAATGTCAAACTGTCTATTTTTTTGAAATCTTTATCGTACGCGTCCCAAAGTTCCATAATATCACCTTTTATTTTTAATAGTGAAATCGTTCGCGCTCTCACGGCGAAATCAAAGACATCCGTCTTTGGCTAAATCGTTCAGTTTTGCCTCACGGCTAAATTAAATCTGTCTTTCGCTCGCCGAAGGCAAATTTCACTCCCGAAGGGAATTTCACCGCCGCAGGCGATTTCACCTGTCCGCAAGGACAGATTTAGTTGAAAAAAGCAGCCAAAAAGGCTGCTTTTTTCAAAGGCGACACCCAGATTTGAACTGGGGAATCAGGGTTTTGCAGACCCGTGCCTTACCACTTGGCTATGTCGCCGTATTAAATTATATTCCGACGGAGACGACAGATATGTCAACCGTGTCATTGGAAAAAATAAGGAACGCTAAAGAGTTTCATCAGCGTTCCGAGTGGAGCGGATGACGAGGCTCGAACTCGCTACCTCCACCTTGGCAAGGTGGCGCTCTACCAGATGAGCTACATCCGCATTTATGGTGCCTCCGATCGGAATCGAACCAATGACACGAGGATTTTCAGTCCTCTGCTCTACCAACTGAGCTACAGAGGCGTAAAGACGACCTGGATCGGGCTCGAACCGACGACCTCTAGCGTGACAGGCTAGCGTTCTAACCAGCTGAACTACCAGGCCATACATGGTGGGAACAACAGGGCTCGAACCTGTGACCCTCTGCTTGTAAGGCAGATGCTCTCCCAGCTGAGCTATGCTCCCACATTCGCCGCTGTTTCAAACGGCTTGATTACTATACTACATATTTTAATTTATGTCAATAACAAATTTTGATTTTTTTCCGATTTTTTTATTATTATTTTTTTAAATTGTGTGGGTTTTATTTTTAACCACAAGATATAGTTGAAACAAAAATTAGCGTCACTGGATAATATATGTATTGCACCCTGCGTCCGTAAGCGCGCTGACGGAATACTCCGCGTTGTCACACATGGGTATAAATACGTTCTCCGTCTGTTGAGCTAAAAGGCGGTCATAGTAAATCTTTACAAAGTCATACTGCGCAAAGCTTCCGCCCGAATAGAGTGTATCGTCAAAAAGCACGTCCTTCGTCTGGCTTGCGGCGCGAAGATCGGGCGCAAAATAGCGCGCCTCGCTGTCAAGAATATTGCCTCCCAGTCCGTTAAGGTCCGAACCGAACGCTGCGTCGAAGCTGACACCTACGATAACCTCACGCTCGCCTGCCGCTTCAATAACAGAGGATATAAACTGCTTGATAACGTCGTTTCTGTCCGTAATCGCCGTTTCCTCACGGTAAACCGCCACGGAAGCATTTTCCGACGTCGGGAAACAGGCTGACGTAAGAAGATACGCGTCAACGTCAAGCTCGTTAATTTCTTTTATAATGTCAATTATATAATCCCTTGCAACCTGTGAATAGGGATTCAGCCAGCTTCTCTGGGTGTCCGAATCGGAAAACAGCTCAAGCTTTTCGTTTGTAATTGCGGCGTCGCTTATTACCGTTGCCGCCTTATTATCCTCAAAACAGCTTATAACGGCTATTACCCTGAAGCTCGACTCCTTAAGAAGCTGAATATACTCCTTAACGAAGCCGTAGGCGCTCTTTGTTGCATAAGCATTTTTAGCCGCCGGAAGATTACTTTCATAACACAAATCCCCGTCAGGCGTTTTAAACTCAATTACCGCCGTATCCGCCTGTTGCTCCTTGAGCTTTTCAATAGCGGAATTGAGCTGGGCTTCGGAGCTGAAAACATCCGACGAAAAATATACCGCCTTCATCTGACCGAGCGTAGCAGGCGCCTTTACAACCGTCTGTTCCGCCTTTTTTTCTTCCCTGACTGGCCGTTTTGAAAGCTTTATGGCAGTCGACGTCGCCACAAAGCTTATGCAGAATATTACAACCAGCACAACCGCAAAAAACAGCTTGTTTCTGCGCGCCCTGTTCTGAATCCTGCGGCTTTCGCCAATAGAATAGTCACTGCCGCCGGTTGAACCGGGGTAGTTTTTTCTAAAGCTGTATACCGCCCTGTTTTTAGGCCGCTTTTGCTGGTTGTTTTCGTTGTTTTCCATTTAAAATCCTCAGATGAAAATTGACCTTCCCGACAGCGCCATAAAGCACAGCGAGAGAATTGAAACGTAAATGAATATTGCAGGAGTCCCCTTGAAATGACGGGGAATAGAGGTGTTCTGTTCAAGGCGCTTAAGTCCGATGTTTATAAGCAGAACCGCAAGCACAAACGCAATTCCGGCGCCTATTCCCGAACCTATAGCCTCAACAAGATTAAAGCCGGCGCGGTAATTTATAAACGGAACGGAAAGCACAAGCGTGTTGAACGCGGCAATGCCGACTCTGCGTACAACTCTTTTAGGCGCTCCGATAACAAGCACGACAAGAAGCGTTAAAAGGTACAGAACACAAAGCACTCCGTAGAAAATGATATTATGGTAAAGCGGCTCAAGTCCCGAAACATAGGAATTAAGCTCAAGAAGTCGGCAGATTACCGAGGTCGCAATTGAAAAGTAAACGATGAAAACGGAAAGCGGAAAAAGATTTTTCGGCTTTGCCGACATTCTTACCGCCTCGCTTGCGCCGTAGCCTCCCGTAAAGATAAAATTCTGAATCAGACAGGCATAAAGCGCCGCGGAAAACAAATCAAGAATAAAATAACTCATTGCGCGTCACCTCCGTCCTCTTCTTCGCCGGACGTTTCGGCTGAACGGGTGAGCAGCTCCTCCGACTGAACCTCCCACTCCTCGTTGAGTTCAAGCGGGTCGGGTATCGGTTCGGTCGGTTCAACCGTTTCGCTCTCATGGTTTTCGAGAGTCATAAGAAGCTCTGCAAAGGGCTGGTATCCCGTAGGCTTTTCTTCCTGCTTTTTAACCTCTGCGTCGTCTCCCGTTACCTCCGTAAGGTCGGGAACGGTAATTGTCTGCTCGGGAGCGAAGGCTTTCTCTTTTCTCCTGAACAGAGATTTCTTCTTATCAAGGTCATTGAGAACCGAGTCGTCAAAGAAAATATCGTCGTCATCACTTTCGTCTATAAGCTGTTTAAGGCGCTTGATATGAAGCATCCTTATCTGCGACGTGTCAAGCATAGCGGAATTTACCTCGTCGGAATACTTTTTGGAGGAAAGTCCCTTGACAATTGCCGCAAGGAAGCCGAGCATCAAAAAGCCGCCGAAGGGCATAAGAAACGCCTCTGCCGTATAGGGAAGTCCGATTTCCTTTCCGTAAAGCGTGCCCGAGCCGAGCGCCTCACGCAGCGCGCCGACCGCGAGCGTGACAACTCCGTAGCCGAATGCCGTGGCAAGCGAATCGGAAAAGGTGTCCTTAACGGTATTTTTAACAGCAAAGGTTTCGCATTTTACCGCAATAACGGAATTTACCGCAAGAAGCGGAAGGAAAATACCGATGCTCTCACTCATTTCCGGCTCATATCTGCCCAAAAGGATAAACAGCGGCAGGTTAATCAAAAAGCCGAGTATTGCGTAAATAAGAACTCTTAAATATCTTTTGATTTTTTTGAAAAGCAGGCAGGCGACAAGCTCAATGAGAACAAGCTCAACCGCATTGACAACCGCAACAATTGCCGCAGTTCGGACGCTTAAGGCAATTGCGACAACGGGACAAACCCCGATTATCTGGAAAAGTAATGGGTTATTTGTAATAATGCCGCGTCTGAAGGTTTCACCGAGGGTTCTTTTATCCATTGACCGCACCTCCCGACGGAGCTTCGCCGACATCTATGAACGACGTGTCCGTAATTCTTTCAAACTCCTCTTCCGAAAGCGGAGCCTTTTCGGGCTGCTTTTTCTTAAGGAAGGACGGCAGACCGATTTTATCGAACTGCTCGCAAACTGCGTCAGCAAGAAGAACGGCAAAGCATACGCCCTCCTCGAATACGCCGAAATTGCGTATGAGCATACAAACAAGTCCCGCAAACAGTCCGAAAGCAATTTTTCCCTTCTTCGTCTTGGGTAAAATTGCAGGGTTGGTTATAAGGAATATTGACGCGAAAACCAGCATTCCTGCCGAAAGCTCCATAGCGACCGACACCGTTCTTCCCGTAAGCACTCTCGGGAAAAGAAAGGCGTAAACAATACACATTCCGAGAAAGCTCAACGTTGCGTACAGCTCCTCACGCCTTGAGAAAAACATTGAAACAAGAACTGCAAGCAGCGCAAAGCCGCAGGTCGCGCCCATAGGCCCGACAAACGAGCCTATCCATAAATCAAGCATGCTGATTAAATTTGTTCCTATTGAATTGTTCTGATAAAGCATTGCCGCAAGGCTTGTTCCGGGCGTAAAATCAGGGCCGAGTATTACGCTGTCAGCCGTTATTACGCCAACCTTCGGATAACCGAAAACATACGCCCTGCTGCAAATTGTAAGAAACGCAATTGCCGCGCTTACCGGCTCAAACATAAAGCTTCTTGCGTTTCCGAACGGAAGCTTTACAACCACTATTGCAAAAATAACGCCTACCATCGGCAGCCACAACGGACTGCTTGCAGGTAAAAGAAGCGGAATCATAACGCCTATGCAAAGCGCGTTTAAATCGGCAATGGTTGCCTTTTTACGGACAAAAATCGAGCCGATATACTCCGCTATAACCGCTGTCAGGGCGGACAGCAGTATCATCCTCAAAGCTCTCTCGCCGTAATAGTAGGTTGACATAACCGCTAACGGCGCAAGCATAAGAAGAGTGCCAAGCGAATATTTTCTTGTATCCTTAACCTCCTGCGGAACCGCAGCACGATTAGTTGCCAAGAATATCCCTCTTTTCCAAAAAAAATCAGTTGCTTAAAACCTGTACGCTTAATATTATGAAAATAGAAGCGCAGGTGGTGTTTATATGAAAATCGAAAGTCTTAATGAAAACAGCTTTTACATATTGCTCTCGGACGAGGATATGAAGCAGCTGGGTATTTCATTTGAAGAGCTTGATTATTCAAATATTGAAACCAGACGTGTAATATGGACCCTGCTCGAGGAAGCGCGAAACACCTTAAAGCGCGATATTGATCCGCGTTCAAAAATGCTCATTGAGGTTTTCAAGAGCATTTCGGGCTGTAAAATCGAATTCACACTCGGCAAGAGCGAAAGCACGGGCAGACTTAAGGTCAAAAAGGAAAATCCGCTGCTCGCCGCCTTCTTTACAAATATTGACCGTCTTTTTTCCTTTGCCTCAAAAAGCGGCAGCGCCGCCTGTGAAGCGGAGCTTTATTCATACCGCAACGGCTACGCGCTTGTGCTTTCACCATCGCTTGACGAAAGAAGCCGTCTGAAGCTGCTTTTAGGTGAATTTTCGGTTCTTCTTCCCGACTCGTTTCTCTTTGCGCAGTCGGTCCGTGAGCACGGAACGCTTATTTTCCGGGGTAATTTGCAGAAGCTGTCTGTTTAAAAAGACTTATCTGCTTTTCCATATCCTGCGCCTTAAAGAGCGCGTTACCCGAAACAAAAATATCCGCGCCGCTTCTTGCCGCTTCGGCTATTGTCTTTTCGCCTATGCCGCCGTCAACCTGAATACTTACGTCAAGTCCCCTGCGGTCAATTTCGGCTTTTATTTTTTCAACCTTCGGCATCATATCAGCCATAAACGACTGACCGCCGAAGCCCGGCTCAACTGTCATTACAAGCACCATTGAAACCATATCAAGATATTTGAATATTTCCTCGGCAGGCGTTTTCGGCTTAACCGAAACAGCCGCCTTACAGCCCTTTTCCCTTATGAGGGAAAGGGTTTTTTCAATATCGCTGTTACATTCAACGTGAATTGTTATCGAATCCGCGCCTGCATTTATAAAATCTTCAACATAGTCAATTGGGTCCGTAATCATAAGATGAACGTCAAACGGAAGATTGCTGTATTTTCTTATGCACTTTACAACCGGCGCGCCGAGTGTGATATTCGGCACGAAATGTCCGTCCATAACGTCAACGTGAACTAAATCGGCGCCGCATTTTTCGATTTTTTCAAGCTCCGAAGCCATTTTTCCGTAGTCACAGGAAAGAATTGACGGGGCGATAAGCATTTTTCTCATTTATTTCACCATCTTCATTGAAATATCAAGAGCCTTAAACGAATGTGTAATAGCGCCCAGTGAAATAATATCGACTCCCGTTTCGGCTATTTCGCGCACATTTTCGGGCGTGATTCCGCCGCTCGCCTCGGTCAGCGCTCTGCCGCCGACAAGCGCAACAGCCTCTTTCATTTCACCCACGCTCATATTGTCAAGCATAATTATATCCGCGCCTGCGTCAAGCGCCTGATACACCTCGTCAAGATTTCTCGTTTCAACCTCAATTTTTACCGTATGACCTATTTTCTCGCGAAGCTTTTTAACCGCGTTTTCAATTCCGCCGCCTGCGTCAATGTGGTTGTCCTTGAGCATAGCCGCGTCCGAAAGATTAAAGCGGTGATTTTTTCCGCCTCCGCAGGTTACGGCGTATTTCTGAAGCGCTCTTAAGGTCGGAACGGTTTTTCTCGTGTCGGCAATTGAAGCGTTTGTCCCTTCAACGCCCTTTACCGCCTTTGCGGTTGCGGTTGCAACTCCCGAAAGCTGCTGAAGAAGATTTAGCGCGGTTCTTTCACCCTTGAGAAGGAATACCGTTTTACCTTCATATTCGGCAATAATGTCGCCCTTTTTAACGGCGTCGCCGTCCTTAAAATGAAGCGTAAACGAAAACGTGCCGTCAAGAAGAGTGAATACTCTCATCGCAATTTCAAGTCCGCAAAGCACGCCGTCCTCTTTTGCGACAAGATACGCTTTATCCCTCTGATTTTCAGGTATCAAATAATCGGAAGCAACATCAACATAGTTTATATCCTCTGCCAATGCCCTTTTAATAATATCGTCAACATAAAACAACGGTAAGATCATTCTTCGTCAACCTCCCTGAGTATTATATACGCCACTGTCGCAAGACTCAGCGCCTCACAGTAATCGGGCGTTACGGCAAACTTGCCCGTCTTTAATCTTTTTAAAATGCTTTCAACCCGTTTTCTGCCGCTTCTTACTGCCGCAAGGTCGGGCATTACAAAATACGCTCTTTGCATTATGGTACGAATTTCCGTTCTAATTCCCTTCGGAAGCGGAGCGCCCGTATAATCCCTGTGGAATTCCTGCGTTTCAACGCTCTTATGAGTTTTGTTCCTCACTGTTATATCCTCTGCGGCGCGCCTGCCGAACACAAGCGCTTCAAGAAGCGAATTGCTTGCAAGCCTGTTTGCGCCGTGAACACCCGTATGCGAGCACTCGCCCACCGCGTAAAGGCGGTCAATGCTTGTCCTTGAGTTGAGATTTACGTCAATGCCGCCCATAAGGTAGTGCTGACACGGGAAAATCGGTATAAGGTCCTTTGTTATATCAACGCCCTTTTCAAGACAGCCTGCGTAAATGCCCGGAAAACGCTTTTTAACAAAATCCGCGTCCTTATAGGTTATATCAAGATAAAAGCTATTGCTGCCCGTGCGGCGGCTTTCCATAATAATTGCATTTGAAACAACGTCACGGGGAGCCAATTCCAGCCTTTCGTCATAGCGGTGCATAAAGCGCTCCTTTTTGCAGTTGAGAAGGTACGCTCCCTCACCTCTTACGGCCTCGCTTATAAGAAACTGCTCCCTGCCCTCGGAATTAAAAGCAGTCGGATGGAACTGAACATAATGCAAATCCTTAATAGTAGCGCCCAGCTCATACGCTAAACGTATTCCGTCGCCCGTTGCAACGGAAGGGTTTGTGGTGTACTTATAAACCCGTCCTATGCCGCCCGTTGCAAGCACGCAATAGGAGGCAAAAACGCTTACATATTCGCCGTTCTGAATAAAGTCAGCCCTAAAGCCGTGAGAAACGCGTTCAAGGCTTACCGCCATTGTATTTTCTTCAAGCGTTACATTCTTTTTTTCCCTGACTTTTAAAAGCAGCTTGTTTACTATTTCCGCACCGGTAGTATCCTTGTGATGAACTATTCTGCGTCTGGAATGACCGCCCTCAAGTGTTTTTTGCGGCGTGCCGTCGGGATTTTTGTCAAAATCAACCCCCATCGACATAATTTTCCTGACGTCGTCGGGTCCCTCGCTTACAAGAACCTTTACCGCCTGAATATCGTTCACGCGTTTCCCTGCGACAAGCGTGTCCTCGATATGAAGCTCAAAGCTGTCGTCATCAAAGCTCAGAACCGCGGCAACCCCACCCTGCGCAAGGGAGGAGTTTGATTTAGTGTCTTCCTGCTTTGTGACCATAAGAACACTCATATCTTCCGGGAGATTAAGCGCGGTATAAAGTCCGCCTACTCCGCAACCGATTATCAGTACATCATACTTCTGTTGCATTTAAAACGCCTCTTAATAATTAAACCGTAAATTAACAATTCTATACTAATTTTATATTATACACCATTTAAGCCCCTCGGTGCAACTTTTTTAAATAAAAAACGTTCTTTTAAAAAACTGCACAAATTTCAAAGCGAATTTTCAGTATTTTGTTACCGCAAAACTCCTTGAAAAATAATGCCTTTAATATTAGAATATAATTGTATAAAAATTTTTAAAGGAGGCTATACAATGAAAAAAGTTATAAGCGTAATTGCAGCGGTAATTCTTCTCACCGTTGTATTTTGCGTAAGTTTTAATGTTTTTGCGGCAGACACCAAAAACGGCTTCGTCCGTGAAAACGGAGCGGTTTACTATTACGAGAATGATGTTTTACAGACCGAGCGTTGGGTTAAATGGAACGATAATTTGTATTACATCAACTACGACGGTAAGGTTGTTGCAAACGATGTTTATTGGGTAAGTAATAATAACGCATATTATTTCTTTGACTCAAAGGGCGTTATGCAAAAGGGCGGCTTCTGTAAGAGCGTTAAAACCGAGACCTACAGCGACGGCTCAAAGTACACCTACACCGACTATTTCTATGCCTATTCAAACGGTAAGCTTGCCGAGGGCTGGACGACCATAAACGGCAACAAGTATTATTTCAGCCCCTATATGGCACAGGGCGGCGTGCGCTATGCTGACGGTAAATACTACTATTTCACCAAGGGCGGCGTTTTCAAGTCGGGCGGTTGGATTAAGGATGTTCAGACCGGCGACGGCTGGAGCTACACAACTTATTACTACGCTGAAAAAGACGGCACTCTCAAGCAGGGCTGGCAGACAATAGACGGCAAAAAATACTATTTTGAAAAGAGCGAGTATAACCCCTATATGTACCGTAACGGTTTATGTAAGATAGGCGACTACGATTATCTCTTCAGCGCAAAGGGCGTTCTTCTTGCAGGCGGTCTTCAGAAGATGGTTTATCAGTATGATGACGGCTACACCTGGACCGATTATTTTTACACCAACAAGTACGGCATTCCCTATTCGGGCTGGAAAACAATTAACGGCAAGCAGTATTATTTCAATCCCGCAATGCAGACAAGCGGCGCGCGCAAAATAAATAACAAGGTTTATCTTTTCGGCAAAAACGGCGCTCGCATAACCACTGCAGGCTGGAATAAGCTTACCTACAACGAATCCTACTCCGACGGAACAAAATTTACTTATACCGACTATTACTATCTGGCAGGCGGCGTTTGTAAAACAGGCTGGCAGAAGATAAATAATAAGTGGTATTATTTCGACAACGAAGCCGGTTATATGTATAAGAACGGCGGCTATCAGATTACAAAGGGCAAGACCACTAACGCGTATGTCTTTGAAGCAAACGGCGTTCTCACAAAGAGAACCGGCTGGATCGCCCTCAAGTCCTCTGACGGCAAGTCAACCTACAAGTTCTATGTCCTCAAGGGCGGTATTGCCAAGACGGGCTTCAAACAGTGGAAGGGTAATTATTATTACTTTAATCCCTGGGGCTATATGGCAACCGGCGTAACTCATATTGAAAACGGCGATAAGGTAACAACTTATTTCTTTAAAGACAACGGCGTATGGGTTAAGAATAAGGCAGGCTGGGTTAAGGAAACCTACGGCGCCAACAACGAATACTCGGATTCCTACTACTTTGTAAACGGCGTTGCAAAGGTCGGCTGGAAGGTTATCAACGGCAATTCCTACTGCTTCGACTCTTACGGCAGAATGTATAAGGGCGGCACATTTAACATCAACGGCAAGGATTATACCTTCAGAGCAAACGGCACGCTTATTAAATAAAAGCTTTAACATTTAACGGAACCCCTGCAGTGAAAACTGTAGGGGTTTTTGTTATAATTACGGTTAGCTTGCAGAAAAACGCACTTTTTGCTTGTACGGTTTTTTAAATGGGTATGTTTTTCCTCTTGAAATAATTTCTTTTTTCCTTTAAAATAGGAGTATCTTAAACAGGGAGTATTGTTATGAAAAAAGTATTAAGCGTATTTCTGGCAATAATTATTCTTCTTTCCGCGTCCTCCGCTTCCCTTGAGGCGCTCGCCGCAGGCAAGCCCACAAACGGCTGGTATGAGACGGGCGGCAATAAGTATTACCTTGTTGACGGCGCATACGTCAAGGGCTTTACCGTTATCGGTCAGGGCTTTTACTATTTCAACGAAAAGACCGGCGCTCTTGTCACAAACAGCTGGGCAACTGTTTCCGTAAAACAGGACGGCTTGACGGAAAAGTACAAGGTTTACGCAACCGCAAGCGGAAAGCTTAAAGAGGGATGGCTCAAATACAATAATAAATATTACTATCTCAACCCCTTTATGATCACCAGCGACACCTGCCTTATAAACGGAAAATTCTACGTCTTTGAAGCAAACGGCGCAAGAACGACCAAAAAAGGCTGGATAGCTCTTGACCGAAACGCAGGCGCAGGCACTACCCAGCGCAGATGGACCTACGTCACGGGCGGCGGACAGGCTGTTACGGGATGGCAGAAAATCGGTACGAAAAGATATTATTTCAATCCCAAAAACGCCCTTATGACCGAGGACGGCGTCCGCAAGGTGGGCAAAAAGATCTGCTATTTCAATTCGGACGGCTCATGGGCGAATACGAAAACAGGTTGGATTAAATACAACGGCGAGAAATACTATTTCGTAAACGGCATTGCCGCAATGGGCTGGAAGAAAATTAACGGCTACGCTTATTTCTTTGACAGAACCAGCGGTAAGATGCTTTACGGCGGTCCGTACTATATTCTCCAGAAGGACGGCTCTCCCGGCGCGGTATATTTCCTTGACAGAAACGGAACTCTCACGTCAAAAACGGGCTTCAGAATATACACCGATTATGACAGCGAGCTTAACACGGATGTCACAAGATACGCCTACGTCCTCAACTCAAAGGGACATTGCAAAACCGGCTGGCGCAAGATAAACGGAAAAAGCTATTTCTTCAGCTACGATAACGGTGAAATGTATATGAACGGCGGAAGGAGCGTCACCGCCAACGGAAAGACTATTGCCTATTTCTTTGAGCCGAAGGGCGCGCTTACAACCAAAACAGGTTGGCAGACGGTAACAAAAACAAAGTCCGACGGAACGAAGATAACGAAAAAGTATTACGTTACCGCAGGCGGAAGATGCGCCACGGGTTGGAAGAAAATCGGAAATATCCGATATTACTTTAACGCGGATGGCGAAATGCTTTGCGGAAACATCTTTGTAATCAACGGCAAAATCTGTTATTTCAATATCAGCGGAACCTATGACTACACCAAGGAAGGCGTTGTAAAGAAAAACGGACAGTATTACTATTTTGTAAAGGGTCTCGGTCAGACCGGCTGGCAGACCGTAAACGGAATTAACCGTTATTTTGACGCAACAATGGGCTATATGTACCGAAACGGCGTTTACGAAATCGGCGGCGTAATGTATGAATTTGACAGCGCCGGCAGGGCGACAAAAGTCTAATTCAAAAAATTTAAGGGCAGTTCAACGAACTGCCCTTTTTTATTGCTTTGTTTTAACCTGAAACCGCAACTGTTGTTGTTTCTACTAAAGAGGTTTTTTCTTCGGCTTCGCCGCTTACCGCTTCGGTTGTATCCGTTACTTCGGGTACATAGGCGCCGTTATAAACGGGTCCGAAATAATAAGCAGAGTCCCTTTCGTAGAGCTTCTGACTGTCAAGAATCTGAACCTCTCCTGTCTTTTCAGCGGATTCAAAGTCGAACGCTTCTATATAAAGCTCGCCGACGTTATAAAGCACCGAATCGGAATAGACAATTCTTTGAATATCGTTATAGTATACTCTCTCGTTGTCATAGTAGTACTCTTCTTCGTATTCGATTTCATCCGAAGACTCGTCCTCTGTCTGCTCCGCCTGATTATAAACGTCCTTGATATGCTCGCTGTAATAGCTTTTGCCGAGGATAATCTGACCGTTTTCATCAATTGAAAAATGGACTGCCCTTAAAACATTCTGCTCGCCGTTGTCGGAGTAATAATAATTATTAAAGGGGATTACAAATGAACCGTCGGGAAGAACCGTCAGCGCCTTGTGGTTATCCTGCGCCATACAATAGCCGTCAAGCACCTGCTTGCTGACCTGAGTCGGATTCATCGGGTCGCTGATATCGAAAACGGAAAGCTTTGTATTCATTTCATCGCCAATGAATTCTCCGTTCTCGTCTCTCTCCTGGCCGATTCCGAGAATATATTTATCTCCTACGGGGTGCATATAGGTCGAAAAACCGGGCACCTCAAGCTGACCGAGTATTTTCGGATTTTTGGGGTCGGACAAATCGATTACATGAAGCGGGTCAGTGTTCTCAAAGGTGACTACATAAGCCGTGTCGCCGATAAATCTTACCGAATAAATGCTCTCTCCCTCGGCGATTTTTGTAAGCTCGCCGACTCTCTTAAGACTCTTGTCAAGAACGGTGACAATGCTGTAGCCGTTCCAGCCGACCGTGGTTGCAACCCTGAAATAGCCGTTATATTCGTCCATGGAGAACTGGTCGTCAACTATGCCGCTGACCGTGCCGTAATTCTTATACTCAATTCTGCCCTCGTTGAGAAGGAAGGCAAATATTTCCGTTCTGCCCATATCGACGGAGATTTCCTCATCCGTCAACTGCTGCTCGGTATAAAGCTCATAGTCGTAAACGGAATTTGAAATATAGAGGGTATCCTTTGTGCAGTAGGACTGCTCACCGCCGCCGAGAACCGCCTTTGAGGTGGGTGAAAGCTCCTCGCCATAGAAATTGACGGAGCCTATTACAAGGTATCCCGTGCGGTCGGTTGAACGCATTACGGAAATATCCTCGGCAGGAATTCTTGCCATTTTGCCGTTAATTCCGCACTGGGGAACGCACTCGTTCCTGACAATCTCTTCGTCCTGATAAATATTTACATTATAATTTGAGAAAACGTAAACGCGGTTGCCGATAAGGCGAGAGGAGAGGTAATATCCGTCCTGCTCATATCTGCCCTTTTCCTTCGGCTCCGCTCTGTCTGTAATGTCGTAAACTACAACAAGCGTGGTTTCGGCGTTCCAGCGCATACCGAAATAATAGCCCTTAACCTGCTGCTCGTTATAATCCCATTCGTTACAAATAACAATAAGGTTGTTGCCGTTCACATAAATTTCGCGGACTCTGATTTCCTTATTCTTTGTCTTCGGGGTTACGGATGAAACAACCTTCATTCCGTCGGCATTTTTCAAATCGACTATTTTTACCGCGCCGTAATTTGTGTCCCGTTTAGTTTCGCCGTCACTGTTTTTAATAAACTCAAAATCGTTTGAAACGACGTAAATATATTTGCCGTCGGTCTTAACTATATCCGCCTCGTCAACGCCCTCAACCTGAACATTGGTTTTTGAATATGAGCTTTCTGACGCGGACTCGTTCTCGCCTGCCGCGCCCGTCGCGCCATCCTGCGAGGTGGGCGCCTGCGCCGCCTCGCTCGGAGCAAAGGAAGCATTATCCTCCGCAGTCGCAGCCGATTTTGCGCCGTTTGCCACTGCATAGTCTCTTTCAACAAGCGTTGCTTCCTGCGCAGCCGTCTTTGCGTACTTTACAAAACGCTGTTCAATTGCCTCATAGTTTGACGCCGCATAGAGCGGAGCGTCGCCGTACTGGCTGTCCTGCGCCTGGGTAGTCTTGGGAGTGGGAACAACTGCCGACGGGTTTTTTGACGCCTTATGCGCAAAGAAAACGCAAACGCAAAGCACAAACACCGCCGCTATGGAAGCAATTGCAGTAGTTCTTTTCTGTTTATATGACATATTTGTTTTCTGTGACTGTTTTTGTCCCGAAACGAGCGAAGAAATATTTTCCTTATTTAATGAATCGGGAAGCTTTTCGCTGTCGCTGACTGTCTGAAGGTCGGTTCTGATTTTTTCCAACAGCTCTTTATCTTTTTTCTTCATTTTGACAGCTCCTCTCTTAATTTTCGCAGACTGCGGCTTAACTTTGAGCGCACGGTACCGCTTGTTACGCCCAGAATGTTTGCTATCTGGCTTGATTTAAAGCCTGATACGGCGGAAAGAAGCACAACAGTTCTCTCCTCATCCTTAAGTTTTGACACCGCCTGCTGCAGTTCAAGGGAAAGCGTGAGATTTTCATTCGAAGCGTCTGCAAGAACGGGCATTATCTCGTCAAAGGGAACCTTTTTTTCGTTTTCCCTTCTCTTGAGCCTTGCCCTGCATTCGTTTGCGAGCACCGTGAAGAAATACGCCTTAAACGACTCCTCCTTCTTTATGCTCCAAAGATGCTTGTAGACCGAAACAGCCGCGTCCTGTACGGCGTCCTCGGCGTCCTCGCGGACCTTAAGCATACAAAGCGCAAAACGGTACAGGTCCTTGGCGTATGCTTCGTAAAGCTCGCCAAAGGCTTCCGCGTCGCCCTGTTTTGCTTTTTCAAGGGTACTTGCCATTTGTAGGCACCTCCGTTTTTTCCCTTACAACATATAAGAGGAATAATTTTGCAAAGGTGTTGCAAAAATAATTGTTATTGTGTTAAAATTTTTTCAAAGGGGCGTGATTTTATGAATGAAAAATTAGCCGCATTGAAAAACGAATGTTTAAAATGTGAAGCCTGTCCGCTTTGTAAAACAAGGACAAACGTCGTATTCGGCGACGGAAACGAAAACGCAAAAATCGTCTTTATCGGCGAAGCGCCGGGAGCAAATGAGGATTTGCAGGGCGTACCGTTTGTCGGAAGAAGCGGAAAGCTGCTTGACGAAATGTGTCAAAGCGTCGGTCTTTCAAGAAAAACGAATATCTATATAGCCAATACCGTGAAGTGCAGACCGCCCGAAAACAGAGACCCCTCGCTTGACGAGCAGCACGCCTGCGCTCACTGGCTAAAAAGTCAGCTTACGATAATGAGACCGTTAATCATTGTCTGCGTCGGAAGAATAGCCGCGCAGGAGGTCATAGGAAAAACCTTTTCCATTTCAAGACAGCACGGAGAATTTTTCCGCCACGGAAAAATCCTTCTCACCGCCGTATATCACCCTGCGGCAATACTGCGCAACATAAATCTCAAGCCCGAAACGCTTGAGGATTTAAAGAAAATCAAGCAACTCTACGATAAAATAAGCGACGAATAATCAAACGTTCCAGCTGTTGACGTATTTTTCCTGTTCGGGGGAAAGTACGTCAATTTTTGTTCCCCAGAAGCCGAGCTTTCTTAAAGCTACCTCGCGGTCAATTTCCTTTGGAACGTCAATGACGCCCGTTTCTATTTCGCCCCTGTGCTCAACAAGATATTTTGCCGAAAGCGCCTGAATTGCAAAGGACATATCCATTATTTCAGCCGGGTGGCCGTCGCCTGCGGCAAGATTTACGAGCCTGCCCTCAGCGAGCACATTGATAATTCTGCCGTCGGGCATTTCGTATCCCATTATATTATTTCTCTGTTCAAAGGTGCGAACAGACATTTCTTCAAGCTCGGGAAGGTTGATTTCAACGTTGAAATGACCTGCGTTACATAACACCGCGCCGTTTTTCATATTTTTAAAGGACTCCTTCGTAATAACGTCCTTACATCCCGTAACCGTAACAAAGAAGTCTCCCCTCTTTGCCGCCTCGGTCATCGGCATAACCTCAAAACCGTCCATAACCGCTTCCATTGCCTTTACGGGGTCGATTTCGGTTACGATTACCTTTGCGCCGAAGCCCTTTGCGCGCATTGACACGCCCTTGCCGCACCAGCCGTAGCCGGCAACAACAACCGTCTTTCCGGCAACAATAAGGTTTGTTGTACGGTTGATTCCGTCCCAGACGGACTGACCCGTGCCGTAACGGTTGTCAAAAAGGTGCTTGCAGTCGGCGTTGTTTACCGCAATCATCGGAAAACGCAATTTCCCCTCGCGGTGCATTGAAACCAGGCGGATAATGCCGGTTGTCGTCTCCTCACAGCCGCCGAGCACGTTTTCAATAAGCTCGGGATACTCGTTGTGTATGAGATTTACAAGGTCGCCGCCGTCGTCGATAATGACATTCGGTTGAGAGGAAATAACACACCTCAGGTGGTCAAAATATTCCTCCTTCGTTGCACCGTACCAGGCAAAAACATTAAGCCCTGCCTTTACAAGAGCCGCCGCGACGTCGTCCTGGGTGGAAAGAGGGTTGCTGCCCGTAACGTACATCTGAGCGCCGAGAGAGGAAAGCACCTTGCAAAGATACGCCGTCTTTGCCTCAAGGTGAATTGAAAGCGCTATTCTTATATTCTTAAGCGGTTTTGAATCGCTGTACTCCTCCTGAATATTGCGCAAAATCGGCATATTCTGCCTAACCCATTCGATTTTTCTTTCTCCCGACTCGTATAAGTCGGCGTTTCTTATTTTACTCATCTGTATCCCCCGTTGAGCTAAAATACTTTAAGACCTATATTTTACCACATTACATAAAATATTGCAAATACGCTTAAAGTTAATAATTGTCAGGTTGACAAATCGCTTTTAATTATATAAAATGTATTTGTATCAGTTTATTCTTTCGGAGGTGAATTACTGTGAATAAAATTGTTTTACGTTTTATTGCGGTAATAAGCTTGCTTTTACTCGTTGTCACCGTCTTTTCCGCCTGCAAGGGCAATACGGGAGATGAAACAGGAACAACGGTTGACCCGTTTTCGGTTACGGAATATCCGGCAACCGTTACCACAACCGTCGCTCCCGTAACTCCTGCCGCTTCTTCAACGGAAACAACAACTAATCTGTTCGGTGATTTCGCAACGACTACAAAACCTGCAACAACGACTCAGAGAAGTTCTTCAAATACTACTTCCTATACCCCTTCATATACCGTTCCCGTTCCCGGAATTACGGAGCCTACGGTTCCTCCCACTCTTCCGCCGACTGTTGACCCCGGTCTTACAAACACTACTAACGGCGGCTCTTCGGTTGACCTAAAGAAGCTTCTTTCGGCTTTCGGTTACGCGTATGACCCGGATGAGGACTGCTTCTATTCGGAGCTTGACTCCTGGCAGAGGAAGGGCGGCTTCGCTCCTCACTATGACCTTGGCGCATTCCTTCTTAATATGCACTACTTAACCTTTACGGTTGACTTTGACTGGGGCGGAGAAAGCTGGAGAATTCAGTTCTGGAAGGGCAACTACAGTCCTATCCTTGACGGCGCGGAAATAGGCATTTATACAAAGCCTCTCGGCTCTGACACAACGCTTTACGACACAGCCGACGACCAGCACCTTTTAAGCATGTCAATGACGCTTTACAAAAAGAACCCCAAGTGCGAGGCTACGCGTTATTTCAGCAGACCCGAAACCGACCACTGGTGGCTGACGGGCTTCAAGCTTGTTGATACCTCAAGCGACAGCCTTCCCGGCAAAATGGTTCTTGTAGCTTCAATACGCTTCAGGGACAGCGAAATGGCTGACGCGTTTTGCTCTTCGCTTGAACAGGTACGCGGAAATTATGCTCCGCGCTATACCTTCAGGCTCGTTCCCAATTCCATGCCGCTTACGGATGAATGCTATCACCGCGAGGGTAATACGGTTACGCTTTGCTGGCGCGCGGTAGGTTGGCTTAACTACGATTTCCCGTCAGAGGAAGAAACCCAGTTAAAGAAAGCTGACTAAAGAAAAATATTAAAGGCGAGGAACAATTCCTCGCCTTTTTTGCTTTTAAAGCGTCTTTGCAAGCTCCTTGAGGTATTCTCTGAAATCCTTGCCTATTTCGGGATGGTTCAATGCGACCTCACAGTTCGCCTTCATAATTCCGAGCTTATTTCCCATATCGTAACGTATGCCGTTGAAATCAACCGCGTTGAGCTTTCCCTCTTTAGCTAACATAACCATTGAATCCGTAAGGTAAACCTCTCCCGATTTTTTGTCCGGGGGAGTTTTTTCAATGAGGTCAAAAATTTCAGGCGGAAGAATAACGCGTCCGAGAATTGAATAGCACGAGATAATCTCCTCGGGAGTCGGCTTTTCAATTATATTATGCACCTGCATAATATTTTCTTCTAAAGGCGTTACGTCAAGCGAGCAATACTTCGGGACGTCCTCTCTTGGCACTTCCTTAACGCCGACGCAGCCGCAGCCGTACTTTTCATACGCCCTGCAAAGCTGACCGATTACCGGGTCCTCGGAAACGATTACGTCGTCGCCGTAAAGCACCGCAAAAGGCTCGTTTCCGACAAAGCTCTTCGCCTTTGTCAGCGCGTGGGCAAGTCCCTTTGTCTCCTTTTGTCTTACAAAATAGACATTAGCAAGCTCTGCAACCGATTTAACGGAAGAATAAATATCCGCCTTTGAGGGGTTATCCTTAAGGTTTGCTTCAAGCTCAAACGCGTGGTCAAAGTGGTCCTCAATTACACCCTTTCCGCGGTTCGTAATAATAAGAATATCTGTAATGCCTGCCGCAACTGCCTCTTCAACAATATACTGAATAGCAGGCTTGTCAACAATATTGAGCATTTCCTTCGGAACTGCCTTTGAAGCAGGAAGAACCCTTGTTCCGAGTCCTGCCGCAGGGATTACTGCCTTTGTGATTTTCATTCTGACAACTCCTTTTTTATAAATAGACGGAGAAAAGCAACGCCATTACCGCCGTATTCAAAACGGCGAAAGCGATTACGGAAAGCACCGCAGAACCTACGGATTTACCCCCCTTGCGCCGAAGCGCCGCCATATATTCATCCATCGAAGAGCATTCCTCACGGGTTTTAAGCACCTGCTTTTTCATATGCTCAAGATAAAATCTGTTTGCCGTAAGAGCAAAGAAAAGCCTAATTACAAGATTTATTATCTGCGGCGCAAGCTCATAATAATAGCTGTTGCCCGTTCCCTTTTCCTGAAGCTCAAGCAACGCGGCATTGTAATCCTCAACCGTTATTTCGCCGTGCATAGCCTGCATATAAAGGTTAAAAAGCTTTTGCTGATACTTAAGCGTATTTGAATTTGTGAAAAGAACCGTTACGAGCAGCATAAGCGCCATAACAATTGCGCCGAGCTTATACATCTTACGGTAAAAGAACCAAAGATAAGGGAAAAGCAGTGTAACAAAATTAAAGCGCAGGCTTTTAAGCTTATCTATCATTGTAATCTTGAAAAGAAGCCTTGCAGAGCTTGCGTCCTCGCCCACAAACGCCCTTGCTTCCTCAAACGGAATGCCGGCGACCGTGGGGTCGGGACCGATGTCAAGCCCCATCTGACCTATTCCGCCGAGAATCGGAGCCTGAAAGACAGGGTCCTCGCTTTCCGAAGAAAAGTCGCCCTCGGGCTGCTTTTGAGCCATCTCGGGCAAACTGTCCTCAAGCGGCTCATTATTTAAAATTTTGTTTTTAATTTCCCTTAAACGCGGCGACTCAAACTCAAAGCCGTCGGCGTGCTTATCCTCATTTGCGCAATGAGAAAGCGAAAACCAGCACTCCCTGTGATGGGGCGTGCCGCATTCGGGACAGACAACAATATCGTCTTTTTCAGTAAACCTGTTTTTGCAAACAGGGCATTCAACACCCGTATAATCCAAAAAAATCACCTTATACCTTTTAATAATAACACTGTATATTGTACCCTATTCACGCTCTTTTTTCAACTGTTATATAAAATAATCTCCCCGTAAGATGTTTTACGGGGAGCTTTTATTTTTTAGTTTTTCAGGCGGACTGGTTTACCGCCTTGCTTCCCGAAATCTGTAAATCAAGAAGCGAAAGGTCAAATGCGTCAAGTACGCCGTCCCTGTTAAGGTCTGCGGCGCGCCTTAAAACAGAGCTACTGCTCATAGGCTCATCCGTTCCGTAGACCTGACCTGATAAAATCGAATAATCCTCTGTTCCGATTATTCCGTCGCCGTCAAGGTCGCCGTAAAGAATAACGGTATAAATTTCGCTTACCTGATTTCTCGGGATATACGAAACGTAGATTTTACAACCGGTGCCAACCGGTTCGTCATCGCCGAGCACTGTCGTTTCACGCACTGCGCTTGAAGCATAATTTTCCCTTTCGTATTCACCGGCAACAGCAAGCGCGGTATTGTCTGACGGGTTAAGTCCAACCTTATACTTATATAAAGTGCCGCTGAAAATACTTACGTTTACCGTTTTCAACGGTTCGCCGCAGTCAGCGCAGAAGCACTGAACATAGCCGCTCTGTGACTGCTCGGGAACACTCAAGGTTCTCCACCTGCCGTTGGTGTGACCCTTTGCAGGAATTGAGACAAGCTTTATATCACCGCAACGGGAGCAAACGTCCTTTGAAACACCCTCTTTAATGCAGGACGGCTCATACAGCGTCTCGCTTACATAGTCATGACCGAGCGCATAGCCGTAATCTTCAACATAAAACGAACCGCATACCGAGCAGACGTGCATAAGCTCGCCTCCCATAGTGCAGCTGGGAGCTCTTGAAACGTGGCCCTGATACTGATGATGGTATTGGTTATCCCAATAGCACACCTCCTGCTCACGCGCCTGACACACCGCAACCGCCGCGTCAAGGTCGCCCAGGAAGATTTCTTCGCCCGTCATAATATAGTCGTTTACCATTGCGTGAACAACCTCATTTGAAAGCGAGTCCTCACTCACGCCCTCCTTGACTATATTTATTCCGTTTGCAATAAGTGAAAGCCAGTTGCCCGACGCAATATTAACCGCGCCCTTTACCACCTGAAGCATAACGTCAGTGGAAAGAAAAGAGCTTTCGCCGCGTATGTGTCTTAAAGAAGTGCAGCCCGAAAGCGCCTTACCCGACATATTGCTTGAGCTTGAAAGCAGATTCGACTGCACCTCAAGGGTGTCAACGCTCTTCATATTTGCAAAAACGTAGTCGCCCACATATTCGACGTCCTCTTCAATGACTATGCAGGTAACGTCCGACCTGCCCGCAAGAGGACTGCTTGAAGCGTCGGGATAAGTGGGAGTATGACCGTTTGTAGAGCCGTCGCCCGTAAGATAAATCGTTTTATTGTCCTTATCAAGAACATAATAAGCGTAATTCTCGCCGTCGGAGAGAATGCCTCTTTCAAAATACCGCAGATTTGCGGTAGAAGCGTAAACGCCAAGGCTCATTGTGTAACCCAAAGCCATAATCAGCGCAAGAGCAACAGCAAGTATTCTTTTTAAAAAACGCATTTCTTCACCTCTTTCCAAAAATCCCCCTTACCGTTAATAATTGGGATAAGGGGGACTTCCGGTGTGTGATACTCTGCCCCTTGGCAGAGGCTCAAAAGGATTTTAAATTTATAAAAGCTCCATGGTCTGGTCAAGCGCCTTTGCTCCTGTCAAGTGAAGCTCAACCTTTGCCATGTCAAAGCCGTCGATTACGCCGTCACGGTATACGTCGCCTGCTGTTCTGAAAAGCTCGCCCTCAATAGCCTGACCGAAGAGAGCCTCGTCAAACATAGCGTCATAGTCCGTCGCGTTAATAAGTCCGTCGCCGTTTACGTCGCCGTAAAGGATAACCGTTGCCTGTTCATAAACAACCGTCGGGTCCTTAATCGATACGCACTTAATTACGCAACCCGTACCTACAAGGTCGGAGTCCGTAAGCTGTGTTTCACCCCTGAAGGCGATAATCTGTCTGCCGTCATTTTCAAACTGCGTCTTTACGTTTGAAAGCGAGGTGTCAGCCGCGTCAAGACCGTAAACGAAATAGTTTTCAGTCTCAGCTCTGTCTACCGCCGCCGTATCAGCCGCAGTGGGGATAAGCTTCGTAAACTCGTTCGAATTATCAATAGCTTCCTGAATATCGTTTATAGCGTCAGCCTTTTCCTGCGGTGTCGAGTCGGGATCATTAAGAATGTCTTCAGCATTCTGTATAGCGTCCTCAAGCTCCTGCTTCGCGTCGTCGGTCATATCGGTTGTATCAATTGCTTCAGCCTCGTCAATTTCGTTCTGAAGAATATCGTCAAGAGCGTCATTGATAGCGTCCGTAGCGTCACTGATTTCCTGAACGGTAGCGTCGTCGTCATTGTCAACTGTCTGTCCGTTTGTTATTGCGTCCTCAAGAGCGTCAGCGAGGTCCTGGGGAAGATCGGTTGTGTCAACCGTTTCAGCCGCCGTTATTGCGTCCTCAAGCTCGGTCTTGTCGGGAGTAAGTCCGTCAACCGCATTTTCAACGCTGTCAATTGCATCTGCAAGAGCAGCTGCGTCCGAATCGGGATCATTAAGAACATCTTCTGCCGCGGCAATTGCGTCTTCAAGAGCCTGAATGCTTTCGGGCGTCATACCCGTTGTATCCGTTGCGTTGGCTTCGTCAATTGCGTTCTGAAGAATATCTGCAATTGCGTCTTCAATTGCGTCAACTGCGTCTGCAATATCCTGAACCGTTGCGTCGTCATTGTTATCAACCGTCTGCCCGTTTGTTATTGCGTCTTCAAGCGCGTCAACAAGCTCCTGGGGAAGGTCAGTTGTATCAATGCCCTCGGCAACCGTAATTGCCTGTTCAAGTTCAGTCTTGTCGGGAGTAAGTCCGTCAACCGCATTTTCAACGCTGTCAATTGCATCTGCAAGAGCAGCTGCGTCCGAATCGGGATCATTAAGAACATCTTCTGCCGCGGCAATTGCGTCTTCAAGAGCCTGAATGCTTTCGGGCGTCATACCCGTTGTATCCGTTGCGTTGGCTTCGTCAATTGCGTTCTGAAGAATATTTGCAATTGCGTCTTCAATTGCATCAACTGCGTCCGCAATATCCTGAACCGTTGCGTCGTCGTTGTTGTCAACCGTCTGTCCGTTTGTTATTGCGTCTTCAAGCGCGTCAATAAGGTTCTGCGGAAGGTCAGTTGTATCAATGCCCTCGGCAACCGTAATTGCCTGTTCAAGTTCAGTCTTGTCGGGAGTGAGGCTATCAACTGCGCCTGTGATATCGTTGATAGCGTCAGCCTTTTCACTTGCAGTTGAATTTGTATCCTCAGCAACGGTCTGCGCATTGTCAACCGCGTTGTCAAGAGCCTGAATACTGCTGTCCGTCATACCTGTTGTATCTGCATTTTCGGCATTTGTAATTGCGTCTGCAAGAAGATTTGCAATTGCTTCGTTAAGAGCAGCCGCAGCGTTGTCAATTGTCTGCTGATTATTTCCCGAGTCGTCGTTATAAAGATTTGTCGGAACGTTATTCGCTTCTGTAAGAGCGTCCTGAAGAGCCTGATATGTTTCGGGTGTAAACAGGTCGCTGTTTGTTATGGACTGCGCCGCCGCGATAGCTTCGTTGAGAGCAGTGTAGTCGCACGGGTCATTCTGATTTGCAGGGTCATTAAGCGCGTCAATTGCATCCTGAAGAGCCTGAACTGCGTCGTCAATAGCCTGCTGGTTGTTGCCGTCCTCATCATCATAGAGGTTCAATAAATCCTCAAGATCCTGCTTGGCGTCCTCAAAATTCTGATAAGCGTCATCGTCATACTGACCGTTATCGTTATTTATTGTGTTAGCCTCGTCAAGAATATCGTCAGCCGCCTCGTAGTCGCAAGGCTCGTTAACGTGAGTCTGATAGGTAAGGGCGTCAATTGCATCCAGAAGGTCCTGGGTAAGAGAATCTATCATTGTCTGGTTTGCATTTGATTCAATAATGTTAAGGTTACGGTCAACGCTTGTTGCAGCGTTGTAAGCGTCCATAAAGTTGTTCCAAACCTCATTGATATAGTGGTTGTCTGCGTTATCGTTATACTCGGCTCTCTTTTCGTCTGCAAGAGCAATAGCCGCGTCAAGGTCGGTGTAGTCGCAGGGAATGGTCATTCCGTCGGGAATAACCTGCTTTATCTGGTTTACAAGGTCGTCAACAACCGCCTGAGTATAGTAAACCGAACCGTCAAGAGTATAATTTTCATAAATGTTATCAAGAATTGTTCTTAATGTTTCAAGCTCATCTGCAGTAAAGCCCGAATTGCGATTGTTATAAATACTCTCCGCCTTGTTTATCATATTGATAAGCTCGCGAAGGTCGGTTACGTTAATGGTAAATGAAACGTAGCTGTCGGACGAATTGCTTCCCGAATAGGTAAGGTCATAATTCGTTGTACCCGTAAGCTCCGTCCAACCGGAGGTGTAGTTAATATTCCATTTGGGAGTATAGGTTGCCGCACCGTTTGCGCGGAAATCGTAGATGTATCTCCAGGTTGCGAAATAGCTCGATTTCTGCGATTCGTAGTTATTCATAAAGATACCGGGCATTTCTCCCTGGTCTTCGGGTTTATCCGTAGCGTTACCCGTAATACAGCTTACTCCGACATCACCCTCAATAAGACTTGAGAACGTATTTGTTTCGGCGTCATTGAGAAGATAAACGCCCGTAATCTTAACGGAGTTCGAGCCTGCGTTCTTATAAGCGGTAAAATCGGTGTAGAACGAGAACGTCTGGTCGTCAGCTATCTGGACAAAATTGAAATTCGTGTCCTGAACCCACATTGTGACGTAGTTCTCGCCTCTGCCGTCGCTCTCGCTTTCCGAAGCCATATGGTCCCATCTGCCCGAGGAGCTCAACGGTCTTGTACCGTTAAGAGAAACATAAAAGTCTGCATATACGTTAAGGTCGCCTAAAATCACGGTGTTTTCGCGGACATAGTTACCGTTTGAATCCTTCCAGCCCGTGAAATCGTAGCCTGCCTTCGTCGGGTCGGCAATAAACTTATCCGTAACGTCGTGGAAATTATATGTTCCGTCCTTTGAAGCCGTGTTCTGCGCGTAAACCGCGCCGTCAACGTAATAGGTAATAAGCGCCTTTTTGGTCGGAAGAAGATTATCCAAAGCCTCTTCAAGAGCCGCAGCGGCGTTTGCTATTGTCGCTTCATTTGCGCCAGTTCCGTCAGCCATAAGGAAACGGTCTACTGCCCTTGCCTGATTATAGGCGTCCGTAAATGCGTTATAAAGCGCTTCGTCATAAAGCTTTCCGCCGAGAGCGCCGTCAATATTTACGGTTTCTATCTGCGCCGCTCTTGCTATCTGGGCGTCAAGCGCGGAATAATCGCAAAGAAGTGCTTCACGCAAAGCGGCAACTACGCTGTCAACCGTATCCTGGTCATAATAGGTTGCGCCCGAGAAATCACGGTTGCCTGTGTATGTTGTATAGTCAAGACCTACGTCCTGGGCAATATCTATAAGCGTGTTTACCTCTCGAAGGTCAACAACCTTAATTGTGAAAACGGGATTCCAGTTGGAGGTTTCTCCGTTATAGTTAAGAGCGGATGTCTTGTATTCGTTATAACCTATCCATGAGTTGGAAGCCGTTCTGTAATGAATTTCCCATTCCGGATTATACACTGCGCTGCCGTCCGCAACGAAGTTTACCGTGTAAAGGAAATGCTTAACGCCGCTGCCTACGTCGACGTCATCAGTGCCCGAATAGAAAACGGGACCCTCAACAAATCTTTCGCTTCCGCCGCCGTCAGACCACCATTCGGGCTGAAGCTCGGGATAAAGGTCGGTAGTCCTTGCAAGCGCTGCCGCAAAGCCGGCGTCACTGTTGTAATTAGTGTTTATGTTCTTGATTTTTACGGAGTTAAAGGTGTTGTTCTTTTTAGCGTAAAAATCAACGGAATACGTCATTACCTGATTATCTTCCGTCTGCATAAAGTAGAAAACGGTGTCGTGCAAGCCGCTCGTAGCATAGTCGGCTCCGGCGCCGTTGCTGCTGAAACCGTTCATTGAGCTGTTCCACGCAGCCGCAGGCTGTAACCAGTCGCCTGAATGGTAAACGTTGCCGGTTGCCGCTACGGACGTAAACGCCATAAGCGGGAACATCGTCAGAACCATTACAGCAGAAATGATTACGCTTAATGCTTTTCTTGTTTTGCTGTTGTTGTGCATATTTCTTGCCTCCGATGGGGTTTAATTTTGGGCGCAATACGCCCCTTTCTCTTTTTCTTTCCGCTCTATAGTATATATTTAAAAAACCTTATTGTCAACATTTTTTGCCGAAAAATTCACATTTTGTTCACACTCCCGTATCGTTTAAGTCACATTGTTTTTAAAAGCGCAGTGGCGATGTGCGGCGTTTTGTTGACAAACCGCGCTAATAAGAGTAAAATCATCTTACAAAATTTTAAAAACACGGTGAAACAAATGGAATTTATTGAAAACTTTTTCGCTTCTGCTCCAACCTGGCTTACGGCTCTGCTTTTCGTAATCGGCCTTGTGTTCATCATCAAGGGCGGCGACTGGTTTGTCGATTCGGCAAGCTGGATAGCGGAGGTTCTCGGCGTTCCGAAATTCGTAATCGGAGCTACAATTGTCTCAATTGCCACAACGCTTCCCGAAATGATCGTCTCAATTGCCGCTACCCTAAAGGGTAATGTCGATATGGCGGCAGGAAACGCCATAGGCTCCGTAACGGCAAACACCGCAATGATTTTGGGCGTGTTTATAGTCTGTATGCCCTTTGCAGTCACAAGGAAGGAATTTGCTCCGAAGTCGCTTCTTATGTTCTGCGCGTCCGCCTTTCTTGTTCTCGGCTGTATCTTTACTCAAAAGAGACTTCTCACCTTTGAGGGCGAACAGCAGAATTACTATTCACTTTCAATTTACGGGACTATTGCTCTGATAATTGTTTTCGTTGTTTTCTTCATAGAGAATTTCATCTCCATGAAAAACAAGGACAGACAAATCGAGCCGAGTCCGAATTCGGTTGCAATTCAGTTTGAGGACGATATCGTTCCCACAAAGGAAACCGCAACGGGTAAGGACTGGGCAAAGAATATCATTATGTTTCTTGTCGGCGCGGCAGGTACTGTAATCGGCGCCGAAGTCCTTGTAAACTCGGGAACCGTTCTTGCCGAACAGCTGAAGGTTCCGCAGAGAATTATTAGCGTTTTCGCCGTTGCAATAGGCACCTCTCTTCCGGAGCTTGTTACAACAATTACTGCCCTTCGTAAAAAGGAAGGCGCGCTTTCCGTCGGCAACATTCTCGGCGCAAACATTATCGACCTTACCTTGATTTTGCCCATCTGCTCGTTTATTTCAATGGGCAACGGCAACGGAAATCTCGCGGTTTCCGCTTCCTCGGTTACGATTGATATGGTCGTCTGTCTTTGCGCTATCGCCATAGCAATTTTCCCGACAATTATATCAAAGAAATTCAGACGCTGGCAGGGCGCGGTTATGCTTGCAGGCTATCTCGGATATGTCGGCGTGACCGTTCTTGCAAAATAAAATAAAAAATGTAAGACTGCAGTCAGCTAACGCGACTGCAGTCTTTTTGTCTTATTCGGTTATATGCTTTTTATTTCCTCTCGGGCAAGTCTTTTATAGTCAGCCGAAAGAGCCGAAAGAGCAATTATAAATATCAGCGAAGAAACCTCCCTGTCGCCTTTTCCGAAGGAGCGAAGCTCAATATTTATAACGCTTTGAAGCGAGCTGCGATCGGTTGAATTAAAGCGCTTTGCCCTGATTAGGGACGCGGCAAGAACCTTAAGTAAATCAACGGAGCTCACTCCCGATTTCTCTTTAACGCCGCGCAAAAGAACGCTCGCGTCCGAAAGCTCAACGGAGTTTTTGATATTGTCAAGCAAAATGATATCCGCCGCCTGCTCGGCAGTATATTTCTTCCCGTCTGGCTTTGAAATATAACCTCTTTTGACCCAGTTCTGAATTGTTGAAGGCAAAATTCCCGTAACCGCTCCGAGGTCCGACAGCAGCATTGTTTTTCCGATTTCACTGTCTATAGCGGAAGATACATCGGGATAAGCCCTGAAATCAATATCACATCCGAGAATACCTTTATCCGTAAAACCCACTCCTCTCTTTCACTTATTATACAATAAGTTCACGCGAACCGCAAGAGGGGATTTTTCTGTTTTTTAAAAGAATTTACAAACCACCGCGGTCAGGTCGTCATGCTTTTCGCCGCGGACTTTTTCGGCGCTTGCGGTAAGCTTTTGTGCAATTTCTTCGCTTGGCAGAACCGCATTTTTTCTTATAATTTCCCTAATCATATCAGCTCCGCAGTCGGCTACTCCGTCAGAAACCATTACCGCAATATCCCCGTCGGAAATGTTCCCCTTCATAGAAGCGAATTCAACTCTGTGAAGAATCCCGAGAGGCAGGGCGGCTTTTTTTATTTCCTGAATTCTGCCCTTGTGCCTGACAAAGGACGAGGTCGCCCCCGCCTTGAAAAACTGCGCCTTTCCCGAAAACATATCGACCTGCATAATATCGAGCGTTGACATACTTTCCTCGGGCGATTTTGCTATGAGCGCAGAATTTACGAGCTTGAGCGTTCCCCTTGGAGATATGCCTTTTTTTAATAAGGTTCCCGTCAGTCCCCTTGTCATTGCGCTGTCAAGCGCCGCTCTCGCTCCCGTCCCCATACCGTCGGAAAGGACGACGTCAAACGCGCCTCTGCCGTCAAAAAAGTGTTCAAAGCTGTCGCCGCACACGCTTTCTCCGTCTGCCGTTATCTGGCTCGAGCCGACCTCTACGGCAAGCGGACATTTTTCGCAAACGGTTATAAAATCGCTCTGCTCTCCGCTGACCGTTACGGGCATTTCAAGCTTTTTAGAGCACACTGCTTCAAGTCTTTCCTTAAAAAGGGTTCGCGAGAACTCTTTTTTGATTTCCTCACATTCTATCTCTATTTTCAGCTGTCCCGTTTCGCTGGTTTTGCACACCGCGCGTCGCGGCGTAATACCGAAAGAGAAGCAGGCAAGGCGTACCCTTTCGCTTAAATTGCCGTCGGGATAGAAATTTTCTTCAAAGCTTTCGGCTATATCGTCAATAATATCGCCCACCGAGTAAAATTGCTCTGCGACCGAACGGCGCATCTGCGCTCTTTCCTTTCTTGAAAGCGCGTCGACATTAAAATTCTGAAAAGCTCCGTTAAAGGTTCTTGCAAGCTGAAAGCCCTTGATACAGCGGGTTTTTGCGTCAATTGACATATTCTGATAATCGATATATTCGTTCTCGCGCAGCTGCTTGAAAAGCGAGTCAAACGCACGGACCGTTTTTTCCCTGTCCTCAAGCCAGCAGTGCTCAAAGCTTGGACAAGAGCTGCAAAGCTCGCCCGTAACGCGAGAAAAAACCTCTCCTCTTGCGGACGGCGCTCCTCTGTCAAGTCCTGCGGAAACGGCAGTTACTGCATTGCTTATTTCGCCGACGGCTGACGACGCCAGATGAAGCTGCGCGCTCAGTCCCTTTTTTATTGCATTGTCGTAAATCGGTTCGTTTGAACCTTTTAAGTGTTCAATTACGTTTTTTCTGAATCCCGACGGCGTCACGGCAAAGAATATTGCCGCCGTTGCCGCTTCCGCAATGTACGAGCCTTCGGTTCCGAGCCGCAGAAAGAACAGCAACAGCGAGGACAGCAAAAGAAAAAGGCTTCTGAAGCGCACCTGCGAAGACGAAAAATACGCAACCGTGCACGCCGCCGCTCCGAGAATAAAGCCGAAAGGAAGAACCGTTCCCTCCGAAAGCACTGAAAACACCGCGCAAGAGACGGCTGATAAAACCAGCGAACCGAAGCCCGAGTAAAGCTCGGGCAAAAGCAAAGTTAGATAAAATATCGCAACTGCTCCGGGATAAAAAACAGGAAACGAAAAGCCGTGAAAGGACCATAAAATAAACGATAAACCGAAAGAAAAAAGCATAAATTCCCTGAGCGTTATTCCCTTCAGCGACGGTCTTATTTCAAGCTGCGAAAAAATGAGACTCATTACATAGCACGCGCAAAGGGAGAAAACCGCCTCTGCCGCAGAGGAAGAAAACAGCTTTGCTCCGAGTCCCTCGGCAAAAGAGAGGGCAAGTCCCGTTGAAAAAATACAAAACGCGCTGATAAGCCCCATCGAAAGGGAAGAACCCGTTATGTCAAACGCAGAAAGCAGACGCGAAAGAACATAGGCGCAAAGTATGGCGGCAATATACCTTAACGCATTAAGAGTGCCGCAATACATTATGTATCCGAGAGCCGCGCCGACGGAAGAAGAAATTCTGTATTTCTCCTTTACGGCGCAGACAAAAGCGACGCCGAGCGGCGAATAGGAAAATCCGTTTCCCGAATATGAAAGCAACATTCCCGCAAAAAGCGACAGCGCCTGGCGCAGAATAAAGGTCAACACGGGATTTGACGCCTTTTTTAATAACTCATTTAATTTTTCCCTTGCCATAAAAAATCACCACGCAAAAAGCAGACTTGTCCATAGGATACCCTATAAATACTACCTCTTACGCGGTGAAAAATACGTCTTATTATGCTGTAAAATAATGTTTGTTTATATTATTTAGTGTCGAGATTTCTTCTCCAGTGGAAAAGATACTGCTGGGCAATGCCCTCGTAGCCCGAAAAGCATTCGGGAAGCCCGTTTTCGTAAAGCTCGCCGAGTATTCTTTTTACCCAAACGTCAACGGGAAATGCTTCAAGCCTGTTAAAGCCGTAAAGCAGCGTGCATTCGGCAACCTTCGGACCGACGCCTTTTATTGTCATAAGGCTCTCCCTTGCGTTTTCAAGCGGCATTTCGGCGATTTTTTCAAGGTCAACCGTCCCGTCAGACACCTTTCTTGCAGCGTCGATTATGTATTTTGCCCGAAAGCCGCTGCGAAGAACGGATAAATCCTCAACCTTCAGCGTCGCAAGCCTTTGAGCCGTCGGAAAAGAGTAAACACCCTGCGCAATTTCTTCTCCGAAATTTTCACAAAGCCTTGAAACAATGCCCTTAATTCTCGGGATATTGTTATTCTGGGAAATGATAAAGGAGCAAAGCGCCTCCCAGCTGTCCTGACGCAGAATTCTTATTCCGCAATAAAGCGAATACGCCTTAAAAAAGTATTCGTCATTTTTCAGCTGCTCGGCTATTTTTTCGTAATCCCTGCCGAAATCGAAATACTCCTTAAGCAGTTTTATCGATTTTTCATCCGTTGAACCCGAAATCGAAAGGCGATTACCCTGCTGTTCGAGACAAAAAAATCTATCGCCGATAACGCCGCTCCAGCCGTTTTCATCCCTCTCCCAGCGGAACGCCTGACCGCAGTCAAGACACAGCGCAAGGTCAAAGCAGGGCGAACAGATTATCTGCGTTTTTTCCCTGTCAAGAGTTTTTTTCATTTTTTTCACCCCAAAAATCAACAAAAATATCCCGAAAAAAATATGTAATATTCACGATGTTATTTTGCACAAAGATTTTTGCTTTGTCAAGCGTGATTTTTGATACCGTGAGTATAAAAAGTAAAGGCTCTATAACAAAATGTATTTGAATTTTATTTTTGAGAAAATTTCGAAAAATAGGTCGAAAATGTCAAAAACTCTTGAAAAATTACGGAAAAATGCCCAAGTTATTAACATTTTGAACAGGGTTTTGAACATTTTTTGTGAAAAGTTGATATTACATTCTGTATATTTTTGGCTCAAAAAATTTTTGTAATTATTCACAGTTGACAAAATTTTCTGCATAAAAACCGTCGCCCGATTAACAATAATAGGGAAATAAATTTTCGGAGGGTTTAAAAATGGCAAAGGGAGTAAACCGTCAGGTGCTCGAAATTCACGATACGGGAAGCGATTATTTTGAAAAGGCAATGTTTTTTGTAAAGCCCGAATACAGCACGGTAAGCGAAAAGAAGCTTGTTTCAAGCGCCTTTGAGCTTATATCAAACGAACAGTCTGTCCCCAGAACAAGGGCGTTAAAAAGAAAAAGCGGAATTATTTTAGCCGCAAAGCTCACCGCCGCGGCAGGCGTCGGCGCAGCGCTGACGGCGCTGATTAAGTAACGTGAAATAATCTAACAGGCTTAACACGAGCCTGTTTTTTTATTGACATAAAAAATATTAGATGTTAAAATGAGGTTGCCAAATATTATTCACAAAAGAATAATGCTCTACTCTTTGCGTATGCTATTTTTATCTCCTTTGATAAAAATGCATGCTCTGTATTTGCATACGCTTGTAGAGCGAAGGTGTGAATAATGTTTGGCGACAGTTGGAGTTATGTGTTTTTTGTGCGTAGCTTCGGCTGCGCACTTTTTTAATTTAGGAGGTAAAATGAAAATGTTGAAAAAAGGATTATCAATTTTATTGATATTGGTAATGATTCTCACAGCCATACCGCTGACGGGTTTGGAGTCGTTTGCTCTAACTAATTGTTTAAGAAGTTCGGATGGACTTTGGAGTTATCGCAAAATGGATTACAACTCAATTATTATAGAAAACTATAATTATGAAATATATAGCAACTGGGACGGATATGGCGGTGAAGATTATGAATCCGGAGAATACTCTAATGCATATTTTGGCTCTGAAACCGATTTAATTATTCCGTCAACCATTGACGGATATACGGTTTTAGGTATTGGTGAAGGTGCATTTTCAGGTATTAGTTATCTTAAAAGTGTTGTAATCCCTAACAGTGTTACAAATATAGGTAATGAAGCATTCTATAATTGCACCTCGCTTGAAAGCGTTACAATACCCGACAGTGTCACAAGTTTAGGTGATAGTGCATTTTCCAATTGCACATCACTTAAAACAATAACAATCCCCGACAGTGTTACAAGCATTGGTGGTTATGCATTTTACAAAACGCAGTATTATGATGATATGAACAATTGGGAAAATGATGCGCTGTACATAGGAAAATACTTAATTAAAGTGGCTGATAGTATTGTTTCATTTGCAATAAATGATGAAACTAAAATTATCGCAGGTGGTGCATTTTCCGGTTGCACATCGCTTTCAAGCATAACAATCCCCGACGGTGTCACAAGTTTAGGTGATAGTGCATTTTCCGGTTGCACATCCCTCACAAGTATAACAATTCCTGACAGCGTTACAAGGATTGGAAATAATATTTTTGGCTATTATTACAATTACAATGCACCAGATGAATGCACGGTTTATTACAATCCGAATTGCTCATATGATGGGATTAAAAGAGGGCTAACGAAAGTTATAATACCGGCAGGAGTAACAAGTATTGGTAGTTATTCATTTTCCGGTTGCACATCGCTTTCAAGCATAACAATCCCCGACAGTGTTACAAGTATCGGTGAAAGTGCATTTTCCGGTTGCACATCACTTACAAGCATAAACATTCCGGATAGTGTTACAAGTATTGGTTATCGCACATTTTATAATAGTACATTGCTTTCAAGCATAACAATCCCCGACAGTGTTACAAGTATTGGTGATTATGCATTTTCCAATTGCACATCCCTTACAAGCATAAACATTCCCGATAGTGTTACAAGTATTGGTAGTTATGCATTTTACTATTGCACATCCCTTACAAGCATCGCAATAGGCAACAGCGTTACAAGTATTGGTGATGATGCATTTAGCGGTTGCTCATCGCTTACAAATATTATAATACCCGACAGTGTTACAAGTATAGGTAATTCTGCATTTAGCAATTGTCGCTCGCTTACAAGTATAACAATTCCTGACAGCGTTATCAGTATTGGCAATACGGCATTTTATGGTTGTCAGAGTCTAACTGAAATAAATTTGGGCAAAGGTGTCAAAGAAATCGGTGGCGGCGCATTTTATAACTGTAAATCGCTTGAGAGTATAGAAATACCGTATGGGATTACTGTTTTAAAACATTTCTTTTATTCATATCACGAGCCGTCTTATGGCGATGGAGGAGGGTATCATTATGAAGAAAGCTATGGATTGTTTGAGAATTGCACCTCGCTTTCAAGTGTAACAATTCCAGACAGTGTCACAAGTATAGATGATTATGCTTTTTATAATTGTTCTTCCCTTAAAAGCATAACAATACCGAAAAGCATCACAAGTATTGGATTCAGAGCTTTGGTTTCATATAACAAAGAATTGGATAAGTATTATTTTATTAAAGAAATAAAAGGATACAAAAATAGCTATGCCGAAACATACGCAAATGAAAATGAAGTCACATTTGTTGCGCTTGATGAATCTGTTAAAAACGGCTTCATCAAAGAAAACGGTAAGTATTATTACTATGTCAAAGGTGTAAAGCAAACCGGATGGCAGAATATCAAACGCGGCGACGGTAAAACCTATAAGCATTATCTCGGTACGGACGGAGCTATGCGCACAGGTTGGCAAAAGATAGCAAATTCCAAAGGCGTTAAGTATACCTACTATTTCCACACTAACGGCGTTATGCTCACGGGCTGGCAGAAAATAAAGAACAGTAAGGGCGTTGCCTATCAGTACTACTTCAACCCCTCCAACGGAGTTATGTTGACAGGTTGGCAGAAGATAAAGAACAGTAAGGGTGTTGCTTATCAGTACTATTTCCACACCAACGGCGTTATGCTCACGGGCTGGCAGAATATCAAAAACAGCAAGGGCGTAGCATATAAATATTACTTCGGTGCAAACGGAGTTATGAGAACCGGTTGGCAGTGGATAGCTAACGCAAAAGGCGTTAAGTACAGATATTATTTCGGTACAAACGGTTATATGCGTA
>ERZ842401.1243-NODE-1243-length-36976-cov-79.299992_pt1 | contig 36976 bp, 36 predicted proteins | sample MGYA00521270_ERZ842401 | MGnify/ENA primary metagenome ERZ842401 (study PRJEB31892, sample SAMEA3878208) | bioreactor metagenome | biome: Moose rumen | place: Sweden | collected 2011-10 | study: EMG produced TPA metagenomics assembly of the PRJEB12797 data set...
CGCTTCTCTTGCTCAATCCTGGTCATTTCATTCTGCCATATTTCATTTCTTCACCCTGTTTATCAGCATCCATCTCTCTACTTGCTTTTCTCATAGTTGTTTATTCACTAATGCTATAAGTATGTACACTTGAACCTTGGGCTGATGGCAGGTAATTGATACCCCACCAACACATTTGTAAGAGTACGAACGATATGATGATTATCCAAAGGGCCAGCCGCTCACGATGGAGTTGTAACTGGCGGTAGTGGACGTAGATGAGGTAGGCTAGCCAAGTGATGGCAGCCCACGTTTCTTTAGGATCCCACGACCAGTAGTGGCCCCATGCCTCCTTGGCCCATAGGGCACCAAAAAGCATGCCTATGGTGAGGAAGGCAAGACCGACATAAACGAGGTTGTCCGTGATGTCAAACTCTTGGTCAGCGATGTCACTCTTTTTGATAAAGAGCAGATAGATAGCCATCACTGCCGCCGCACCGAGTACGGCGTAGGCCATACCAGTTTTACTCTTCCACGCAGCCCATGCACCCACGGCCCAAAGCAGTACCGCTGCAATTGCGAAATATATAAAATGCTCCCAACTCATACGCGTTTCCTCCCACCAATAACAAACATACAAACCGCTCCTGCCAGCATCATATAAATACCTGTATAGACAAATGGCAGCCACGGGTCGCTCACCAGTTCGAGTATTGATATCTGGCTCTGAGCCCCCATCTGCGTGTCGTAGCCGTACTGATAGATTTTCCAGCCGTCCACCTCGTAGGGCATGTTCACATCAATGGTAGTCTCGATATTCTTGCCCGTCTTCGTCAGTATCTGTATCTCCGAAGCAAAGCGCTTGGGCGAGCCGTCGTCGTAGGTTTCCATGATGAACTTCTTCAGTTCGATGGCCAGATCCATTTCTTTGATAGCACCTCCTTGCTCCATTGCGCGCCATTCAGGTTCGCCAACGCTACAAATCATTTTTACGCGCTGTATGTCGGCATTGCCAAGCGTGGCAGTGGTCAATGCTATGAAAAGGCCGAGATGGTTCAATAAGAAAGGTACATCGCGCTTCATCGACCACTCACCTCTGAATATTTGACGTAATCTGCGATGGATGGTGAGTCCCAGAATCACCGTGATATACACATAAATAAGAACGAACGGCCAGAACGACAGCATATTGTTCAGCCACGTGCCGTTTGCTTGCTGTCGTGTCAGTCCCATGATAATGGTCAGCGCAACAGCATATACCATAGCTGGGATGGCTGCTTGATACGTTGTCATCCATTGGAAGGCATATATTTTTTTACGCAAGTACGCCATCGCTGTCAACATTACAAAGAATCCTGCCAGCACAATGGCGTTAGCTGGCCACGCAAATGCATCCCACATTACAGGACCCACGCTCAGTTCCAGCATCAGTCCTGCAAAGATAAGGCCTCCTCCAATGAGGAAGCCTTCCTTAAATGTCCAGGGTTTCGTCCACATCAGATTTCAATCAGCTTTCCGTTCTTTTTCGCCTCTTCAATCCACTTGGGCTCGATTTCCTGCAGGAAGCGTTGCTTGTTCTCGTTCAGCTTCTGCATGTTGAGACCGATGGCAGCCTGAGCCTTTGCCTTGGTGCTATAATCAGGCACAGGGATGGCTTCGGTATGTCCGTGCTTGGCGGCTACGCGGGCGATGAGCAAACGGGCCTGCTGGGCATAGTCGACAGAGTGGGAGAGCAGACGGGTAACTTCCTGAGGCGCATGGAAAGTAGCACCATGAGAGGCGATGGCATAGTCCCAACGCCACTGGCTCTTGCGCAACAAAGCCTGGATAGGAGCCATCTCAGCCTCTGTAGCTCCCTTGTCGATGATGAACTTAGCCTCGAAATGGGCACGGGCCAGTTCCTGCTCGGCACGGTTGCGCACCTCGTTGCACTTCTCTTGACGGTCGTACACATTCTGGCGCAGCACCTCGGCATCCTGACGGTGACAGGTCTGACAAGTGCGGTCAATCTTGGCCAATGGCGACTGAATCTGGTGGTCAGAGAACTTCACGCCACCTTCCTGCTTATAGGGCATGTGACAGTCGGCACACGATACGCCGCGCTGAGCATGGATACCGTGCTGCGACATCTCCCAACCCGGATGCTGAGCCTTCAGAATCTTCGTGCCAGATAGCGGATGGATATAGTCGTAGAAACCAATCTCGTCGTAGTATTCCTCGGCAGCCTCGCAGGTTAATCCCTTGTCGTGCGGGAATACCAGATAGTTGGCCTTGCCGGGATTCTTCTCGTCGTTAGGCTTGATGAAGTAGTACTCCACGTGGCACTGAGCGCATACCAGCGAACGCATTTCCTGATGGGTAGCATTCTTCACATCCAGACCACGACGGGCAAAGGCCTCGTAGAGGGCAGGACGGGCAGGGCGCAAATCCATGGTGCGGGCATCGTGACAGTCTGAGCAGCCGATGGTATTCACCTCTTCAGCTCCTAACTCACTCCACTTCTTAGCATAGAAGTTAGCAGGATCAAATTGATCCTTACCATTACCAAGTTCGCGCATCATGCGAGGCACATCGGGTCCCTTACACGTCCAGCAGGTGGCGGGCTGCATATCTACGGCGATAGAATCGCTTCCATCGGCAGTCTTTACCATAATGCCTGGATTACCCGTACGCAGAATCTTGCGCATATCCTCAAGGGCGTGCTTATGTCCACGAGGGGTATTGTAGTGGCGCGAGAAGGCATAGCCAGCCCACAGCACCACCATCTCAGGACGCTGCTCAAGCACATCTACCTCCTGCGACGAGTTGTACTTTGATTTGAACGTGGTGTCCTCTGTCATCGCCCACGTCTCGTACTCACGCGGATAGTCAGCCTTGAACTTCTCGTTCTGAGCGATTATTTCATCCTCAAACACAGTACGCTTGTTGTTGAACACACTGGCTACCTCGGCCCTGCGCTCCATCAGCGACGACACAAGCAGTCCCAGGATAAAGACTACTGCCATAGATCCTCCGAAGAGTATCCAACCTTGCCATTTTTTCAATTGCTTTGCCATAATATTTCTTTTTATTAATTTGCGATGTTTGTTGAATTTTTCATTTCATCATGTTCTGAAGCCATTCCGGCACAGGCGATGGTGGTAGGGGAGTCACCCCCTCGGCTCCAGGTGTTGCCATCAGCGAGTTCATGCCACCGTGGGGCACGTTACGATGACAGTCCCAGCACACCTTGCCGCCTGTAGCCAACTGCTGCATATAGCCCATGCGGCCTGTCTTCACAAACTCCGTGTTCAGCTGTGTGTGGCAGCGGATACAATTGTCCATCACTACCTGACCTGTTAGCTTCTCGGCCTTGATGGCCTGATGCTCCATGTGGCCCACGAAATATGCCGTGTGCTTCAAGCCGTCAACCGCCTTGAAACCATAATACACAGCCAGATTCTGATGGGGCACATGGCAATCGTTGCAAGTGGCACCGTTTGACTGATGGTCGATACGTCCGTGAGAGGAGTGGCTCCACGTAGCATAGTAAGGTGTCATGATGTGGCAGTTGACGCAGGCCGACGGGTTGTCGCCTATAAAATAAGTATGCGCCCTAAGCAGATACATAAACAATCCGCCGAGGCCGCATACGACCCCCGCTATCACCAGCAAACCCACCTTCTGTCGATACGATAGCCAGTCTTTAAAAGCAAAAAAATCTTTCAGCTTCATTCGTTAGTAGGTATATTTATGTTGCAAATATACGGAAAATATTCCAAACTGCCTAATTTTAGGACATAATAATTGTTAATCCGCCATTCTCTTCTCAAATCTGAACAGACCGTCCTCCTGGTCAAACTACTCTATCCTAAGCGGGACACAGAAGCCCTCCCAACAAGCTACTCTCTCACAATTATTTCGGTGCTTGTTATACCAATCTAAGTTTATTTAGTAACACAAAACAACAAAAATCACACAAAAAGTGATGAATAAGTTTATTATTCTTCTTTCATACGCTCAGATTTAGGGGAAAATCCCCAATGTCACAAAAAAGATAGCCGATAATGTGTTTTTTTGAATTGAATTAGCGTTTTTCAAAATAAAATTTGTAATTTTGCGGCAGAAATTCAAAATGACAATTTGAAGAAATGATTAACAAGACGGTCTTAAAACAGATTTTGGCATCCAACCAGAAGGATGTGGAGAATTATCAGGTTATGCCCCGTGAGTTACCTTCCGACGAGTTCGAAAGGCGCGTGTTCATTGGTGTTCGTCGGGCAGGTAAATCTTTTATGCTCTATCAGAAGATGCAGCAGAAACTTGCCGAAGGTCATGGCTGGGATGGTATGCTTTATCTGAACTTTGAGGATGACCGTCTGTCGGATTTCTCGGTAGAGGACTTCGAACTGATTCTGGAGTGCCACGCGGAAATGTATGACCAGCGGCCTATGCTGTTTCTCGACGAGGTGCAGAATATTGACGGCTGGGAGAAGTTTGCCCGTCGTATGGCAGATGCAAAGTACAAAATGTGGATTACCGGTAGTAATGCCAAGATGCTGTCATCTGAGATTATGACTACCCTTGGAGGCCGTTACCTCACTACCGAGGTGTATCCCTACAGCTTCCAGGAGTTTCTGGATGCCAAAGGTGTTCCCTATGACGAACACGCACTTCTCGCTACTGAGAGTCGTGCCAAGATGCTGCGCCAGTGGAGCGAGTACCTGTATTGGGGCGGCCTGCCTGAATCTGTCAACCTCAGTGTCAAGCGCGACTATCTGACCAGCACCCTGCAGAAGATATATCTGGGCGATATCGTCAGCCGCAACAAGATTTCCAGCCCTAATCTACTTCGTCTGCTCTTGAAGAAACTCGCCGAAAGTGTCAGGCAGCCTGTTTCCTACAACCGGCTATCCAATGTTTTGTCATCTGTAAGCGGTAAGATCACTATGCCTACCGTGAGTAAATATATTGAATATAGTGAAGACGCCTGGCTCCTGCTGCGCCTACGCAATGTCTCTGCCGCCTTTGCCGACAAAGAGACTTCGTGCAAATACTATTTCGTAGACAACGGCGTACTCAATCTGTTTCTTCTCGACGGTGACACTGCACTGCTTGAAAATCTGACAGCCTTGACTCTTTTCCGAAAGTATGGACATGACAAGGATAATGAACGGGTGTTTTTCTATAATGACAAGGTGGAAGTGGATTTCTATGTTCCTGAAGACAAACTAGCTATTCAGACTTCTTTTAGCATATCCAAGGCAGGGTCAACTCGCGAACGTGAAGTGGATGCCCTAAATAAGATTCCTAAGGTACTTGCTTGTGACCGCCGTATTATTCTTACCTATGAAGAGTCGGACACTATCACTGATGATTTTGGCACCATAGAGGTTATGCCATTATGGAAATGGATTCTCGGACAATAAAAGTGTAGAGGTTGCCGTCAAATTCCCTTTGCTTTTCCAGTTCCTGCAGCTCTTCATCAAGACTGATATATTCATCAGTAATCATCGAAATATACCATGCCACAGAGTGAATCCTTTGCGCTTCTTCAAGTATGGCATGGTATTTTTCATCAGACCTGACAGAAAATTCACAATACTCAGTAAAGTTCAACGTACCGAACATCCGGCCAGACGAGTATTCGATGTACAGTTCATCAAATAACTCCGGCCAGCTCCACACTGTTGCAGCCGCCTGTGGTTACGACCTTCAGAATCATCATCATGCCCTGGCCGAAGCAGAAGGTCACCAAGGCCATCGAGGTATCATAAGCCTCGCAGGGCTTTGTCTAAATAAGATTGAAACATCTAAAAACAGTTGGGAGCAGCATCCATTGCGGTGTTGCTCCTCTTTATTTATTTCTCTGGCCATGGCTCAAATTCCAATTCCAACTCAATCCATTGATTTTCTTCCTGTGGTGTGGCAATCTTTTGATTGGAAACGCCCAATCCTAACAGTCGGATGGGGTGTGAGTGAAATTCCACTTGCTGCATCAGTTGTTTCGCCAACGGCAGGATCTCATCTTTGGTGCGGAGAATATGGTCAACGGTGATGCTGCGGGTGATTTGCTGGAAGTCTAAGAATTTTACTTTCAATGTCAACGTCCTACCTTCGAAATCGTTCTTCTCTATGCGCCTGACCAGTTCGAGCACCGTGTGATACAGATGAATGGTGACGGCAGCATTCTCGCTGATGTCCGATTCAAAGGTCTGCTCACAGCTGACACTCTTCCGTTCCCACTCACTGATAATAGGACGGTTGTCGATGCCTCGCGAGAAATCGTAGAACACCTGTCCCATCTTGCCGAACTCCTGAGTCAGTCTGCTCAGCGACATGTTTCTCAGGTCAAGACCCGTAAAGATACCCATGCGGTGCATCTTTTCAGCGGTCTTTTGACCTACTCCCCAAATCTTCTCCACCTTCAGTTGTGCGATGAAGTCCAAAGCCCTGTCTGGGTGAATCACCGTCAGTCCGTCGGGTTTTCGCCAATCGGAAGCAATCTTTGCCAGGAACTTGCAGTAGCTCACGCCTGCCGATGCCGTCAGTCCCGTCGTCTCACGGATGCGCTGCTTGATTTCTCGCGCAATATCCACGCCCAACTCAATTCCCTTCTTATTCTCCGTCACATCAAGAAAGGCTTCGTCGAGGGATATAGGCTCTATCAGGTCGGTATAGTCGTGGAATATCTTGTGCAACCGTGCCGACACCTCCTTATACTTTTGGAAATGCGGCTCCACGATGATGAGTTGCGGACACAGCCGCTTGGCAACCTGAATGGACTGTGCAGAATGCACGCCAAACCGCCGTGCCTCGTAACTGGCCGTTGACACCACACCCCGCTCCGCATCGTGTCCTACCGCTATCGGCTTGCCACGAAGCTCCGGCTGGTCACGCTGCTCTACAGCTGCGAAAAACTGATCCATGTCCACATGGATGACCTTCATAAGCTAATTCTTTGCCTATTTCGCTTCGATGTTAATCACTCCGTCATAGTCGCTGATGGCCTTGCGCCATTCGTCGGGAAACGGCATGGACAGTTTCTGTTCCAAGTCATATATCTTCACCACGAAGATAGCATAGCGATCCCAGTCAAAACCTTTGCATACGGTGGAGACATAGTCAGTCTTACCAGAGTCGTAGAACTGAAAATATATGGTATTGTTCACGTGCCCGAACTTGTCAACGTCGTTGAAACGTATCTGCAGCGGCACCACATTGTGAAACTCGTTATTACTTTCTTCTGCCATCTTATTAGGCTTAATCTCTGTATAAATCAGCTGCAAAGATACAAAAAGTTTTGGAAAGTTATACGCATTTACAACATTTTTCGTATCTTTGCAATCAGATTAGAAAATCGTTCCTTTAAAATGGAGGGAATAGGCATTCTCAAGCGAAGAGGATGTTTCCAAATTTGAAATTATGTTTAAATACAACTCTGCGGAAATTCGTCGCAAAATTGGCGCAAAACTAAGTTATCTTTGTTTACAAAGAATGAACTTGACAAGCTAAGAAACTAAATCGGATGACGATTTGGGAATTACCAGGGGACTGTCTTACCCTGTATCAACGTAACGCCTCGAAAAGTGCAAGTTGCAAAAGTTGCATTTTTCGGATTGTTCCCAAAATTTCAAAAAATCGAAAGGTGGGAACAACTCTTGCTTCTGATGAAAATAACCCTTAACTTTGCACCGTCGATGATGAGGAAGAGGCTTCGAGCAGAATCCCAAGGTGCACCGGTTCAACTCTTGGCTAACTCCCATTTCGATACCCAGAAACCCGGGAACTGGGTAAAACGGAAACAAATGTATCACTAAATTTAAAACGCAAATTGAATTATGGCAAAAACAGGATTTTGGCTCCGCGGCGCAAAAGGTAAGCTGGCAGGAGCAGCGACTCGCGTCTGGTGGTGATGAACGCCGAGAATGGCTATCCGCTGCAGGAGGCGCTGGACAATGGTGGCTCGGCTGGCTTCGAGACCGGCGCGAGCGCCGAAATTAAGAGTTAAGAATTAAGAGTTAAGATGTGTCGGGCGCTGCCCGAGGGGGAAGGACGAAGGTGGAAGGTGGAAGTAGGAGGGATGATACTTCAAAATTCTTTGACCAAGGTACTAATCGCGAAGCGCTTATACCTTCAGGTGTAAGAAAGCGACTAAGGTCGATTACAACATTCTTTGACCAAGGTCAAAGCGACTAAGGTCGATTACAAAATTCAAAATTATGAAAAGGGAGACGTGGAAATTGATTGGGCAGATTCTGATATCGATACTGACTGCACTGGGGACGACGCTGGGAGTGACGTCGTGTATGTAAAATGAAAAATAGGACTGGGCAAGGAGAATGCTCGGTCCTATTTATTTGACGTGTGCGGGACAGTCCCGTTTAGTTTGCGGGCTGTGCGGGCTTCTCAGCGGGAGTCTCGGCAGCGGGAGCCTCGGCGGCAGGAGCGGCAGCATCAGTAGCATCAGTAGCAGGAGCCTTGGCGTCCTTCTGCTGGCTGGCACCGAAACCAGGGAGATTGTTAGGATTGGTAACGGGGTTCTCGACGTTCTCCATTACAGAGCTGTCGGCAGTAGCGGTGGGAGCAACCCAGGCGCATACGATGCTGATGATAACCATAGCGGCAGCAAGGCCCCATGTGGCTTTCTCGATGAAATCGGTGGTCTTGCGGACACCAGCAACCTGGTTGTAACCGGCAAAGCTTGAAGACAAGCCACCACCCTTAGACTCTTGAATCAGCACGATACCAATCATCAGTATTGCTGCAATCACAATAAGAATTACGAATAATGTGTACATGTTGTTTTAATTTTTGTTTTTATTACTGTTTATAATTAATTTCTCTAGGAATCGGATCTGGTCAGCGAAGTAGGCGTTCTTATGCGGATACTTCATGCTGAGGCGGCTGGTGATGTCGAGGGCTTTCTGATAGCGGCCCTGTTTGATGTAGATGCGGGCCAGCGTCTCGGTGAAGTATTCTTCTTCGTTGCCGTCGGCTGAGGCATCGTCGTCTTGCGTCGTGTCGTCGTCGAGGGCGGGCAGGTCGCCCAGCAGGATGCGCCCTTGCTCTTGCTCGAGGAAGTTGTCGATGAGGTCTTGGCCCTTCATCTGGGGCGACGCATCCTCCGACTGTTGCTGAGCCTCGCTTTGCAGCAGGTAGGCCACGTAGTCGACGGTAGCATCGGCTGGGGTAGGCCGGCGGTGGTGCTCCTCCTTCTGCTCGTCGTCGCTTTCGGGGGGAATGGTGTCGAGGAAATGGTCGATGAGCGTCGTCGTGCGGTTGGGGTCTGACATCTGCTCTTCTGAGGCTGGCGTGATACGATGCTGGCGCAGCTGATAGTGGGCAGCCTCAATCATATTGAAGATGGTCTTGCGGTCGGTGATGTAGATGGCAGCGCGACGCAGCTCCTCGTCGAAGCTGGAGTCGTGGAGCAGATAGAGGTTCTGCAGCATGAGCAGACGAGCGGTCTGGAAATAGGGATGAAGTGCCAACAGCGAACGCAGCTCGAACAGCGTGTCGCGGTCGAGTCGCTCCGGATGATTTATCAATGTTGTCAGTTCCATCTCTCTATATATACTACCAGTTTGCTACTGTTGCATTGAATATCTGGTCGCACAGCTCCTTGCTCATCTGGGTGACAAGCTCTTCCTGGACGCTGTTGAGCGACTGGGTGGTCTCATAGGTCGACGTGGCCGTAAACTGGCGCTCGAAGTCCTCTGAGTGGTTGACATTATTGGTGAAGCGCACATTGACCGTCATCGACAGCTCCGTCTGGGCGGAGTAGCCTTCGGCCGACACCGACTTGTTGCGCTGGGTGTACTGGGTGATCTCACCTTCTATCTTCAGGTCGCCATTACGCTTGACTTGGATGAGACGCGTGTGGTTGGCGAACTGGTCTTTCAGCTGGTTGTTGAACAAGGCCTGCATGGGTCCCCACACATAGCTGGAACGAATGGGGAAATCGGCAATCTGAATGGTCTTCGTCTTGTTATAGTCGATGCTGGCTCCGTTGAACTTATAGCTCACAGAGCAGGCTGTCAGCAACATGGTGGCTGACAGACAGAGACAAACCAATAGTTTATTTATCTTTATCGAGTCCATATTGTTTCAGTCTACGGTATAAGGTACGGTCGCTGATGCCCAACTCCTGGGCGGCTTTCTTGCGGTTGCCGCCATTGCGTTCGAGGGCTTTCTCGAGGGCCTGACGGCTCCACTCGCTGACATTCAGATTCTCGGGCTCATGCACAGGCTCGATGTATTCCTCGGCGAAGGCTTCTTCAGCTGTGGTGATAGGCTGGATGGGCTGAATGGGCTGGATGGGAGCCAGCTGCGTATTAGGCAGCGGACTGGTCTGATGGCCTACCGTCTGCACATCCTCAATCTGCTTCTTCAGCGTGCTCATCTCGCGGCGCATGTCGTTGACATTGGAGCGCAGTTCGAAGAGTATCTTATAGAGTATCTCACGTTCGTTCTCGAAAGAGTGGTCGCCTTCTGGATGGATGGTAGCCAGTTGGGTGCTCTCCTGGTCCTGCGGAATGAAGCGGGCCAGAATCTCGGGGGTAATCTGACGCTCGGCACTCAGTACCGACAACTGTTCGGTGATGCTCTTCAGCTGGCGGATATTGCCCGGCCACTTGTAGCGCATCAGCATGTGCTTGGCCTCGTCGGTCAGCACCACCTTGTCCATGCGGTATTTCTCGGCCATCTGTAGGGCGAAGAGTCGGAACAGCAGCACGATGTCCTCGCCGCGCTCGCGCAAGGGAGGCATCTGGATCTGCACCTGGTTCAGACGATAGTAGAGGTCTTCGCGGAAACGGCCTTCGCTGATGGCCTTGCGGATATTGACATTGGTAGCTGCCACCACGCGGACATCGGTCTTGCGCACCTCGGTGGCTCCGACGGGGATGTACTCGCCATTTTCCAGTACACGCAGCAGGCGGGCCTGGGTGGCGACGGGCAGCTCGCCTACCTCGTCGAGGAACAGGGTGCCCTTGTTGGCGGCTCCGAAGTAACCCAGCGAATCGTCGATGGCTCCCGTAAACGAGCCTTTCACATGGCCGAACAGCTCGCTGTCGATGGTACCCTCGGGAATAGCGCCACAGTTGATGGCGAAATATTTCTCGCGACGGCGTGGTGAGTTGTCATGGATGACGCGGGGCAGGATGTCCTTACCCACACCACTTTCTCCGATGATGAGAACACTAAGGTCTATCGGCGCCACTTTGAGTGCGACGTCGAGCGCGTTGTTCAATGCTTCGCAGTTGCCTACGATGTTGTAACGCTGTTTGATGCTCTGTAGTTCGGATGTCTTCATCTAACCTGTTTTAAGCGAATTGGCCGCAAAGATACAAAGAAAATCTGACATTATGGCATACATGGACAGAAATTTAACTTTCTTCCTCTGTTTTCTTGTCTACGTCCTTGTCTTTCTTGAAGATATCCTTCGGTCTGGCGAAGCGTGCCTTGTCGCCGTCCTCGCGCTTCTCGTGGAAGAGCTTAGGCAGCGGATTGGCCAGGGGTTCGTCGTAGAAACGGCGGTTGCGGAACACGTCGATGGCCGTATAGATAGCCTGGCGCATGGAGTTCTCGTCGGCACGTCCCTGACCGGCAATATCGTAGGCGGTACCGTGGTCGGGCGAGGTGCGTACGATGGGCAGTCCGGCGGTGTAGTTGACACCACTCTCCAGCGCGATGGTCTTGAAGGGAGCCAGTCCCTGGTCGTGATACATGGCCAGCACACCATCGAAGTAATCGTAGGTGCTTGAGCCAAAGAAACCGTCGGCAGCATAAGGTCCGAAGGCCTGGATGCCCTTGCCGGCCAGCTCCTCGATGGCGGGAAGGATGACTTCCTTCTCCTCCGTACCCAGCAGACCGTCGTCGCCGGCATGGGGGTTGAGCGAGAGCACGGCAATACGCGGGCTGGAGATGCGGAAGTCGCGCTTCAGCGACTGGTGGAAGATGGTGGCTTTCTCGACGATAGCCTCCTTGGTGATGGCCTTGGCGATGTCCTTGACAGCCAGATGAGTGGTCACCAAAGCCACGCGCAACGACTCGTTCATCAGAATCATAAGCGCCTTCTGACCATCGCCCACGCTAGTCTCGATATACTCGGTATGACCGGGGAAATGGAAACCGGGGCTCTGGATGGTGGCCTTGTTGATGGGTGCCGTCACCAGCACGTCGTAGAGTCCGGCACGATAGTCGGTCATGGCGCGGTCGAGGGCTTTCAGGGCTGCCTGTCCGGCCTCCTGTGAGGGTTGGCCGAGTTCGATCTTGACCTCGTCGTCGAAGCAGGTCAGCAGATTCAGACGACCATCGCGAGCCTCTTCAGCCGAGTTGATGATGCTGAAGTTGGTCTCCAGATTGAGGGCCTTGCGATGGTAGGCGGCAATCTTCGGCGAGCCATAGATGATAGGTGTGCAAAGCTCGAGAATCTCCTGAGCAGCAAAGACTTTCAGAATGACTTCGTAGCCGACACCATTGGTATCTCCTTGCGTGATAGCCACGCGTATTTTTCTTGTTTGTTCCATATTATTATTTATTCTTCATTCTTGCAGTAGAAAGCAGTCCGCAGGCAGCAAAGATGTCCTGTCCGCGACTGGCTCGGATGGTCGTCGTGATGCCGTGCCGCGTCAGATAGTCGCGTAATGCCTCCATGCGCGACTCGTCGGAGGCGGGCAGGTCGACATCAGGAATCTCGTGGAAACGGATCAGGTTGACCCGACACTCCAGACCATCCAGCAACTTGACCATTTCGCGGGCATAGAGCGGCGAGTCGTTGAGTCCGCCAAAGCAGATATACTCGAACGAGCAACGACGCTGGTGCGTGAAGTCGTACTGACGCAGCAGGGCAATCGTCTCCTCCAGCGGCATCGCCTTCTCGGCAGGCATCAGCTGCAGGCGCTGCTCGTGTAGCGGCGAGTGCATGGAGATGGCCACATGGCAGGGACTCTCGTCGAGATAGCGCTGCAGCTTGCCACGCACACCGACGGAGCTGACCGTGATGCGCTTAGGGCTCCAGGCGAAGCCCCAGTCGGCCGTCAGCACCTCACAGGCGCGTAATACGGCATCGAGATTGTCCATAGGCTCACCTTGTCCCATAAAGACGATATTGGTCAGCTGGTCAACCTCGGGCAGCGCCACAATCTGGTTCAGGATGTCGGCAGCCGTCAGATTGCCTTGCCATCCCTGCTTACCCGTCTGACAGAACAGACAGTTCATCTTGCACCCCACCTGACAGGAGACGCAAAGCGTAGCACGGTCGTGGTCGGGGATGAACACCGTCTCGACGAAGTGAGAGGTGGTAGATGAGACGTTAGCGGTGAGGGCGGGGAAGAGGTATTTGATGGTGCCGTCCTTGGAGCGCTGGCAGTCGATGGGAGCCATGGTGCCGACTTCGTATTCTTCAGCCAGCCGGGCACGGTTCTGCTTGGAGATATTGGTCATCTCGTCGATGCTCCCGACATGCTTCTCGTAGAGCCATTGCGCTATCTGCCTGGCGGTAAATGCAGGCATACCAAGACTGCCGACAACAGCTTTCAGCTCAGTCGGCGTCAGTCCCAAAAGTCGTTTCTTTTGCGGATTCATGCTGCAAAGGTACAACTTTTTCCCGAAAAAGGGGGGTGTTTGAGATTTTTTTTATATCTTTGCACCTAATTATATCATTAGACAACATGAATCAAACAATCGATTGTTTTTTGGCCTGCAGCACATTAGCTGACGTAGAGCCCCTCGTGACCCATTTGCGTCAGAGTAGTGCGGTCAGACATATCTACTTGATGGTCAGCCCATTGCTGGCTGAACAAGCAGAGGCTCCTCAGGACTGTAGTTTCGTCGTGACAGACAATTTGTCCAGTAGCGACTTCGTGATGAAAATGGCCGAACTCGCCGTAGCCGACTACGTGTTGCTCAGCATGAAGGCACAGCCGCTGACGCTGGGTAGCTCGGCTCTGGAGCGCCTGATGCTCGTGGCCACCGACGAAGGTGCTGCGATGGTGTATAGCGACCGCTATACGATGGAGCAGGGCGAGCGCAAGTTGCATCCCGTGATAGACTATCAGGAAGGTTCGTTGCGCGACGACTTCGACTTCGGCAGCCTGTGGCTGTTGCGCACTTCGCTGTTGCACAAATATGCCACCAGCGACCATGAGCGCGACTATCAGTATGCCGGACTCTACGACCTGCGCCTCTTCTTGAGCCGCGAGGGACGTATCCTTCACCTGAACGAATACCTGTATACCGAGGAGGAGACCGACCTGCGTGCTTCGGGTGTGAAACAGTTTGACTATGTGAATCCCGCCAACCGCGACGTGCAGATAGAGATGGAACAAGCCTGTACGGCCCATCTGCGCGAGGTGAAGGCGCTGGTAGACCCCACGCAGTATGGCGAGATAGACTTCAACGAACAGGAATTTGATGTAGAGGCCTCGGTGGTCATCCCCGTCTACAACCGCGCCAAGACCATCCGTGATGCGGTGGAGAGTGCGCTGTCGCAGAAGGCATCGTTCAAATATAACGTCATCGTGGTGGATAACCATTCTACCGACGGCACGACGGATATCCTCCGCGAACTGGCCCAGAAGAACGAGGCGTTGGTACACCTCATTCCCGAGCGCCGTGACCTGGGTATCGGAGGATGCTGGAATATGGCTATCAATAGTCAGCAATGCGGACGCTTTGCCATCCAGCTGGACTCTGACGACCTCTACTCGTCGCCCAAGACGCTGCAGACCATCGTCGACGCGTTCTACAAGCAGAAGGCAGCGATGGTCATCGGAGCCTACAGGATGTGCGATTTCGAGCTGAACACGCTACCCCCGGGACTGATAGACCATAAGGAGTGGACCGACGAGAACGGACCGAACAACGCGCTGCGTATCAACGGACTGGGTGCTCCGCGCGCCTTCTTCACCCCGATGTTGCGCCAGGTGCAGTTCCCTAACACCTCGTATGGTGAGGACTATGCCCTGGGACTGATGTTCTCGCGCCGCTACCGCATTGGCCGCATCTTCACCGAGCTGTATCTCTGCCGCCGATGGGGTGGCAATAGCGATGCAGCCCTTTCCGTAGAGAAAATCAATGCCAACAACCTGTATAAAGACCGCCTGCGCACGCTGGAGCTCCATGCCCGTCAGCAGATGGTGCAGGGAGGCACCGACCAGATGAGCAGTTCGCCGCTGTTGCGATTCTTCCATCGTCAGCTACAGACGTGGGACGACGTGCGTCAGCGCTACCGCGACCTGGATAGGGTGGAGACACGTGAGCTGGTGGTCGACACGCTGGTGCTCGAGGCCCAATGGAATCCTGCCCGTATCCGTTCTACAGGAGCCAAGATCGATGCGAAGTCGATAGCCGAGCGTCCTTGTTTCCTCTGTGCGAAGAACCGTCCGGCAGAGCAGATGCATAGGGTGGTGGAGAGCCGTTATGAGCTGTTGGTCAATCCGTTCCCCATACTGCCCGTACACTTCACGCTGCCCACGCTGAAGCATCAGCCACAGCGCATCCTGCCCATGATAGGCGATATGCTGCGACTGGCTCAGCGCAATAGTGACCTCACCTTATTATATAATGGTCCGCATTGTGGTGCCTCGGCTCCCGACCATGCCCATCTGCAGGCCGTCAGCAGCGGTATACTGCCCTTGCAACGCTCGTGGCAGCGCTTGAACCATAACCTGATAGAGGTGGCTAAGACGGACGATGAGGAGGGTATCTGGCAGATGGCTGACTATCCCGCAGCTGCGCTGGTCATCAGAAGTCATAGCGTAGAGCATGGTGAACGTCTGTTTAAGTCCATCTATCGGGCATTGCCCCCTGCAGAAGACCAGACGGAGCCGATGATGAACGTCATTGCGTGGAGTAACGGTGACGAGCTGCTGACCGTAGTGATGCCCAGAAAGAAGCACCGTCCAGACTGCTATACGGCACAGGGTGACGCTCAGTTCCTGATCAGTCCGGGAGCCGTCGATATGGGTGGACTCATCATCACGCCACGCGAGGAGGATTTCCGCAAGCTGACACCCGACGTGGTGACCGCCATCTATCGTGAGGTGTCGCTGACGCCGGAGCAGATGAAGCAGGTCGTCGAACAGCTGAAGCATTCGACGCTGAAGGAGCAGCCGGTGAAGCTGAAGGAGCAGCCCTCCGTGACGGTAGGTATCGTCAGCGGACAGAAGATCCACTTTGCGCTGAATGGTGCCTATTCGGCTAAGGGCGAGACCATTGAGGGCGATCAGACGGTAGAATTCTCCGAAGGTGGTATCCTGTGGAATGGCAACCAGTATCGCGAGCTCACCTTCACGCCGCAGTCGCCACAGGCTTCATTCTCGCTATATGACGTGACCATTGGCGTCAACTTCCATTGGGAGCGCAAGGAGACACAGGTGTTCCTGGGAACCCTGCGACTGGTGGTGGAGGCCGACCAGATAACAGCCATCAACGAACTGCCCGTAGAGCAGTATCTGGCCAGCGTGATCAGCAGCGAGATGAAAGCGACGGCAGGTCTGGAACTGCTGAAGGCGCATGCCGTCATCTCGCGTTCATGGCTGCTGGCTCAGATGCGACGCAGAGAACAGAACGTGGAGCATAAGGACAACTTCTTCTCGTTTATCAAGAAGGACGACGAGCTGATACGCTGGTACGACCGTGAGGACCACACCATCTTTGATGTCTGTGCCGACGACCATTGCCAGCGCTATCAAGGTATCACGAAGCAGACCAGTCAGGCTGTAGAGCAGGCGCTGAAGGCTACTCGCGGACAGATACTCTGCTATGGCGACGAGATATGCGATGCACGCTTCTCGAAGTGCTGCGGTGGTGTGACGGAGGAATTCCAGTACTGTTGGGAGGACACTCCGAAACCTTATCTGATTAGTGTTGAGGACCCCTTCTGTAATACGAACGACAAGGCCGTACTGGCTCAGGTGCTCAACGACTATGACCAGGAGACCAACGATTTCTATCGCTGGACGGTGGAGTACACTACCGAGGAACTGTCGAAGCTCGTCAATGATAAGCTGAAGGATGACTTCGGACAGATTGTCGATCTGGTGCCCCTGGAGCGAGGCAAGAGCGGACGCATCTGGAAGTTGAAGATTGTCGGCACGAAGAAGACCTTCACCATCGGTAAGGAGCTGGAGATTCGCCGTGCCTTGAGCGAGAGTCATCTCTACAGCTCGGCATTCGATGTGGAGAAGACACCAACCGGTTTCCGACTGAACGGAAGGGGATGGGGTCATGGTGTCGGACTCTGCCAGATCGGTGCTGCCGTGATGGGACAGCAGGGCTACCGCTATGACGAGATCTTGCTCCACTATTATCGAAACGCAGAAATTAAACGAATATATTAACAGATGAACAAGAGAAATCCGTGGGCTTGGGTGCCCACACTCTATTTTGCCGAGGGTGTGCCCTATGTGGCTGTGATGACCATCTCGCTGATCATGTATAAGCGTCTTGGCCTGTCGAATACCGATATCACCCTTTACACCTCGTGGCTCTATCTGCCGTGGGTCATCAAACCCCTGTGGAGTCCGTTCGTTGACATGCTGAAGACGAAGCGCTGGTGGATTATCACCATGCAGCTGCTGATCGGTGCCGCATTGGCTGGTGTGGCATTCACCATACCAGGCCCTTGGTGGCTGCAGGGCTCGCTGTGCTTCTTCTGGCTGATGGCGTTCTCGAGTGCGACGCATGACATCGCTGCCGATGGGTTCTATATGCTCGGACTGGACCAGCACGAACAAGCTTACTTTGTGGGTATCCGTTCTACGTTCTATCGCATAGCGACCATCTTCTCATCGGGACTGCTGGTGGGCTTGGCTGGCGCTTTGCAGGTGTTGACGCGTAACATCACTTATTCGTGGAGCCTGGTATTCTATTTGATGGCGGGACTCTTCATCGCTCTGTGGCTTTACCATAGCTGGGCGCTACCCAAACCCGCAGAGGACGGGGAGCGTCAGCAGCGTTCCATAGCAGGCATCGTCAATGAGTTCCGTCAGACGGTGGTCACCTTCTTCCAGAAGCCACAGGTGTGGGCAGGTATCTGCTTCATGCTCTTCTACCGCATGCCTGAGGGACTGCTGGCTAAGGTGTCAGCGCTCTTCCTGGTCGATGCCGGCCATAATGGCGGCTTGGGACTGAGTGATGGCGAATACGGACTGGTGCAGGGCACGGTAGGTGTCATCGGACTCACCCTGGGTGGTATCCTGGGTGGTATTGCTGCCAGTCGCGACGGTTTGAAACGATGGCTGTGGCCTATGGTGATGGCCATCACGCTGCCCGACCTGGTCTATGTCTATCTGTCGTATGTCATGCCGTCTGACCTGCTGGTCATCAACGTGTGTGTGTTCATCGAACAGTTTGGTTACGGTTTCGGTTTCTCTGCCTATATGCTGTACCTTATTTATTATAGCATGGGTGAGCATAAGACGTCGCACTATGCACTCTGTACGGCCTTTATGGCGCTCTCGATGATGATACCCGGTCTCTTTGCAGGTGCGCTGCAGGAGGCTGTGGGCTATCAGGCATTCTTCCTCATCGTGGTAGCGGCATGTTCGCTGACCTATATCGTCACAGCGTTCCTCAAGATAGACCCGGAATTCGGAAAGAAAAAAGCGGAGGCATAAATTCCATTTCCCCACTGATGAATAGGAATTTCCCTATCAGAAAATAGGTATTTCTTCTTGTAATACCTATTTTTTATGCCTACCTTTGCACCAACAAAGAACAACAATTTAAACATTTACGACTATGAAGAAGATTTATACTTTCCTGATGATGGCCATCGTTGCCAAACTTTTCACCAGCTGCGACAACAGATACTGGAACGATATGGAAGACCGTGAGGAAGCCTACACCCTCGAAGGCACCTGGACGGGATATATCGACGTTTACTTCAACGACCGTTTCGGTATGCGTGGCGACAGCTATCGCACGACCATGTACTTCGAGCGCACGAATAGCTACGGAGGCTGGGGCTACGAGGTAGACTACAACATCTACAGCATGTATGAAGACTACTATTACTGCGAGTTCAACTGGGATGTGGTCAACGGCAAGATCCGCATCAACTACGCTGACAGCTGGAACACCTGCTACATCTACGATTACTCGCTGACTGGAAGCCGCTTCAGGGGTTATCTGGACGACGGCACCTCGAAGGATATCTGGTTCGAGCTGAGCTACGACAGCCGCTTCGACTGGGGTTACTGGACACGTGGTGTGACACGCGGTGGCGACAACGACAAGGTGAAGGCCAGCGGAGAGTTTGCCAACAAAAAGTAAAGAGGGTTTCAAACCCTCTTTTCTTATATTCCCAGACCGCCGTTGAACGATGCGTCGACAGCCTTCGACTGAAGGATACGCGAATGGGGGGGGACATCATGGGTCAGCCAGATGTTTCCTCCTATTGTTGAATGGTGGCCGATGGTGATGCGTCCGAGGATAGAGGCATTGGAATATACCGTCACGTAGTCTTCAATAATCGGGTGACGGGGCACATTCAGCATGTTGCCCTCCTCGTCGTACTTAAAGCTCTTGGCACCTAAGGTAACACCCTGATAAAGTGTGACGTGATTGCCAATGATAGAGGTCTCGCCAATGACTACACCCGTGCCGTGATCGATGGCGAAATATTCGCCAATCTGTGCTCCGGGATGGATGTCAATACCCGTTTTCGAGTGAGCCAGTTCCGTAATGATTCTTGGAATCACGGGCACCTTCAGTTCGTGCAGTTTGTGGGCCATGCGGTAGTGCGTCATCGTGTTCATCACAGGATAGCAGAAAATTACCTCGCCGTAGTTGGGGGCAGCAGGGTCGTTGTCGAACATGGCCTGCACATCAGTATATAGCAACCGCTTGATTTCGGGCAGCGTATCGATAAACTCCAGCGTCATGCGCTCAGCCTCCTGATACACCTGCTTCTTCGTCTGCATGCAGTCACAATCCTCGCAGAATTGGAGTCCGTGAGCAATCTGTTTCGTCAGCATCTCCTGCAGTTCCGTCATGTGTACGCCGATATAGTAGGCGCGCATGGCCTCATCCGACTGGCGTTTGTTGAAGTAGTCGGGGAATATGATGTTCTTTACCAACGTCACAATCTTCTTTACCATCTCTACCGAAGGTAATGGAGCCTCTGTGGCAGGCATCATTTTCACCTCCTGCTTGGTCAGCTTCGATAGCAGTTCTACGTTCTTTAGCAGTATGTCATTCTTCTTGTCCATAGTCGTTTTTGCTGAATTTTCGGGTGCGAAGGTACAAAGAAAAAACGGAACTGCCAAGCGACAGCTCCGTTTTCTTTTGTTTTATGCGAGTGTGTGTTGGTCGAAGTATTGTTGGACATCTTCCTTGTAGGAGTCGGAAATGGGAATGAACTCCTGGCCGAAGACGATGCGGAAACGGTCGATACTTTGAGCCTTCGCCATGTGGACGATATACGAGCGATGGGTACGCAGGAACTCAGGATGGGGCAGATAGTCCTCCAGTTTTTTCATCGACATGAGCGACATAATCTTCTGCCCGTCAGCGAGATAGATGCGTACATAGTCTTTCAGTCCTTCGATATAGAGGATGTCGTCGAGAGCTACGCGCACCAGTTTGTAGTCGCTCTTGACGAACATGAAACGGTCCTCGGCATAGGTCTGCTGCTTCTGGCTGGTGTTGAACCAGTCGAGGGCCTTGTTGGCGGCTCGCAGGAAGTCATCGTAGGAGATGGGCTTCAGCAGATAGTCAAGGGCGCTGACCTTATAGCCTTCGATGGCATATTGCTGGAAGGCGGTGGTGAAAATCACCTTGGTCTCTGGCGGCAGGATCTTGGCAAACTCGATACCCGAGAGCTCAGGCATCTGGATGTCGAGAAACAGCAGTTGAGCAGGATGCTCGCGCAGTTCTTTCATGGCTTCGAGCGCACTACCATAGGTGCCGATAAGACTCAGGAAAGGTGTCTTCTCGGCATAGCTCTTCAGCAGTCCGGCAGCTAAAGGCTCGTCATCAATAATGGCACAGTTGATTGTCATCATGTCAATGTAATTTTTGATTGATAAATCTTCCCGTCATCGCTGATGTGGCGTTGCCATGTATAGCGACCAGGGTAGGCAAGGTCCAGTCGGCGCTGCACTTGCTGCAGTCCGATGCCGTGTCCGCTATGGTCGTTGGCAGCCTTAGGATGATTGGAGTTTTGAATGTCGCAGATCATTTGTTGCTCGTTGGCCTCAATGCTGATATGGATAAACGAGGGCTCCGTAGGGCTGACACCATGTTTGAAAGCATTCTCGACCAGCGAGATGAAGAGTAGGGGAGCGATGGTCAGTTGGGAATTGCCGATGGAGAACTGACAATTGACATCGACCGACTGGGGCAGTCGGATGCGCATCAGCTGGACATAATTCTCAATGAACTCCACTTCGTCTTTCAGCGGAACCATCGATTGCTGGGTGTCATAGAGGATGTAGCGCAACAGCTTGGAGAGCTCCTGGATGGCCTCCTGTGCTTTGGTGGGGTCGAAGGCGGTCAGCGCATAGATGTTGTTGAGCGTATTGAGCAGGAAGTGGGGATTGATCTGCGAACGCAGATTGCTCAGCTCGGCATCTATTCTTGCGGCTTCTGCCTCACGACGGGCCTGGTCGTTATGCTGCCAGCGCTGACCCAGTACAAGGGCGGTACCTACAGCGGCAAAGATACCCAGATTGATGATGTCGCGCAGGATGAAGAACAGCTCGTCTAGGGCCATGGGGATACGGCTATAGCTGTATTTGGGCATGTACATGTGGCGGGCAAAGTCCATCCAGTAGTGCAGTCCGATACCCAGGCTGACGACAATCACCAGGTTGATGATCAGGAAGTAGCTGTGCTTTCCTGCCACAAAAAGACGGGGTGTCAGCCAGAGGTAGTTGGCATAGAAGACGACCATCATGAGCAGCGGCATCATGCAGTTCATCAGATACTGCGTGAGGGTAACCCCGTGGCCTCGCATATAGCTTAGCGGCGAGAGGAACATGAAGGCCCAGAAGGCCACATGCAGAAACAGGCTCAGGCGCTTATTCATGACGGATAGCCTCTATAGGATCCATATTGGCAGCCTTTTGGGCAGGGATATAGCCGAAGAGCACACCGATGCATACGCAGACTAGGAAGGAGACGTAGATGCTCCATGCGGGTACGCTGCTGGGCATGCCGAATGTGGAGAGACCAGCACTTGCCGAACAGCCCACGAGGATACCTATGAGTCCACCCGTGACGCTGATGAGTACCGACTCGATGAGGAACTGCAGCGAGATGACAGGGCCTGTAGCGCCCACAGCCATACGCAGACCAATCTCCTTGGTACGCTCTGTGACGGATACGAGCATGATATTCATGATACCGATACCGGCTACCAATAGCGAGAAGGCTGCTGCTACGACGAGGATGAGGGTCACGGTATCCATCGTACTGGACATGGTTTCCATCATCTCAGCCTGCGAACGGATGGTGAAGTCGTCGGCAGCCTCGCCCTTCAACTTGTGGTTGTCGCGCAGGATCTGCGTCAGTTCCTCGATAGCCGCATCGGAGAGCTCCTCAGTAATAGCCGAACATACCAGACTGGAGAAAAACGTCTGGGCGTTGATACGCTTCATGACGGTAGTGTATGGGGCAATGATGACATTGTCCTGGTCCATGCCCCACGAGTTGTAACCCTTCGACTTCAGCACACCGATGATGCGCATGGGAATCGACTTGAAGCGGATGGTCTTGCCGATGGGGTCCACGTTCTCGCCGAAGAGTTCGGTGACGATGGTCTTACCTACCACGCATACCTTGGCGGCTTTCTTGATATCCTCGTCGGTGAAGCACTCGCCCTCCTCGATGGTCCATAGCTTGATGTCCAGATAGTCGGTCGATTCGCCATACATCGACGTATTGGTATTGTTGTTACCATAGATAGCCTGACCTGAGGCGGTGACCTCGGGCGATACCTTGGTGACAAACTTCTTCTCGCGAAGGATACGCTCGTAGTCGGCCATCTTCAGCGTCTGCATGGCTGAAGGGTCTTGGCGCACACCTCCTCGCATATCGGCTCCAGGTCGTATGGTCAGCAGATTGGTACCCATGGTCGACAACTCCGCGCGGATGCTCTCCTTAGAGCCCTGTCCGATAGCCATCATGATGATGACGGCTGCCACACCGATGATGATACCCAGCATCGAGAGGAACGACCGCATCTTGTTGTTGGCCACAGCCTTCAGACTTACTTTAAAAAGATTCTGTATATTCATTAATTATCAATTATCAATTATCAATTGTCAATTGTCTAATCGTCGTAAGACGCTTTTACAAAGCGAAGCGACTAAAAGAATTATCAATCGTCCTGCGGAGCAGGCAATTTTGCCAACGCCTCCGCTGCCGACTTGATATTCGTATTGATCGTATCCTCGCGGATCTTGCCATCGCGCAAGTTGATGTTACGCGAAGCGTATTCGGCAATCTCAGGGTTATGAGTCACAAAGATAATGGTGTGGCCCTGCTTGTAGAGCTCTTGGAAGAGCACCAGCATCTCGAACGAGGTGCGCGTATCCAGGTTACCCGTAGCCTCGTCGGCCAGCAGTACAGCGGGATCGTTCACCAAGGCGCGGGCGATGGCTACACGTTGCATCTGACCACCCGACATCTCATTAGACTTGTGCATCAAGCGGTCGCCTAAGCCTACAGCCTGAAGAGCCTTGACAGCAGCTTCGTGACGCTGGCGGGCATCATATTTTGAATTGTACATCAGCGGCAGTTCCACATTCTCTACAGCGGTGGTCTTGGCCAGCAGGTTGTAGTTCTGGAATACGAAACCAATCTTCTGGTTGCGCAGATGGGCACGCTGGGTCTTCGACATACTGCTGACGGGCACCCCGTCGAGCAGGTACTCGCCAGAAGTAGGCGTATCGAGGCAGCCCAGCTGGTTAAGCAGCGTAGACTTGCCCGAGCCCGAAGTACCCTGGATGGTGACGAATTCGCCTTCGTAAATCTTGAAGGAGACGCCACGCAGGGCCTTCACCGTCTCAGAGCCCACCTGGAAGTATCGCTTCACATTCTGCAGCTCGATGACTACTTTTCTGTTATCGTCCATTATTTCTTCTGCTGATTATTGTTCCTGTTGTTACGCGGACGTGGCATGAAAGGATTCTGGGCCTGCTGGCCTGCTTGCTCTTCGCCACCGCTGAGCGTGAAGTCGACGAGCACCTCGGTGCCTTCGCTGACTCCGCTGACAATCTCGGTCACCATGCCATTCGTCGTTCCTGTCTCCACTTTGTGAGCCTTGAAGGTGTTACCCTCCAGCGTCCATAGCTTGTGGGGAGCCTCGATATCTTCTATCTGCTGGCCTTTCTCGAGGATAGCCTCGGTAGGCATGAAGCGCAGCGCCTTAGACGGAACGGCCACGATGTCGTTCTTCTCCAGGGTGTAGATGGTGACGTTGGCCGTCAGACCGGGCTTCAGCTTCAAGTCGTTGTTGGGAGCAGAGATCACCACCTCGTAGGTCACCACATTGCTGGAAGTAGTAGCCTGCTGGCGAACCTGTGTGACCTTACCCTCGAAATGATCATCGGGGAAGGCGTCGACGGTGAATGATACACGCTGGCCTTCCTGCACCCCACCGATGTCGGCCTCGTCGATATCGGCAATCACGCGCATATCGGTCAGGTCCTGTGCAATGGTGAAGAGCTCAGGAGTATTGAAAGAGGCAGCAACGGTCTGGCCTTCCTCAACGGCCTTCGACAGAACGACACCGTCGATAGGACTGGTAATGGTGGCATAGCCCAGGTTGGTTTCTGCCTTTCGTACACTCTCGTGTGAAGAAGCTACCGTCTGGCGTGCCTTCTCATAAGACAGGCGGGCAGTCTCGAACTCGTCGGCACTAACCAGTCCCTTGTCATACAGGGTCTTATAGCGCTTGTAATTGGCTGTCTCATAGTTCAGCGTACTCTGTGCAGAAGAGAGGTCGGCACGTGAACGGTTCAGTTCGCTGATCAGGTTGGTCTTGTCGAGTTCGGCAATCACCTGACCTTTCTTCACTACGGAGTTGTAGTCGACATAGAGCTTCGACACGATACCGCTGACCTGTGTACCTACGGTAACGCTGGTAACGGGCTCGATGGTACCGGTAGCCGTGATTGACGTGTGAATGTTCTGACGCTCCACCTTGTAGGTCTCGAACGATACTTTCTCTTCTTTCTTTCCGCCTGACATCAGCCAGACGATGAGGGCAATGATGGCGATGGCGCCTACGCCCATCCAAATTTTTTTGTTCTTCAACATATCTTTATTTTTATATATTCATGGTTTCACCTTGATAGAATCTGAGCAGCTGCTGGTTCAGTATCGTTGTATACTTCGACTGCAGCATGCTCTGCTGGGCTTTCAGCAGCTTGTCCTTACCCGTCATGAGCTCGACAATGTTCTTCAGACCCAGATTGAACTGTTCGGACAGTAGGTCGTACGACTGCTGCTCGCTCTCGACAGTAGCTGTGGCAGCACGGAACTTCTGCTGGTTGGAAGTGGCATCAAGCCAGAGTGCTTCGATGCTCGAATAGAGCTCCTTCTGTCTCTGCTGCATGGTGAGCAGGGCTTTCTCCTGATTGATGCGGGCCTTGTTGATGGCCGTCTTGGTCTTGCGCTGGTCGAAGATGGGGATGCTGACACCAATACCTGCAGAGGCGTCGAAGTTGGTCTTCATCTGCGAGCCCCACTCGTTGGAGTTGTTCGACGATGTGCTGGTACCCAGACCACCAGTCATACTGATGGTGGGCAGATGGCCTGCCTTGGCAACCTTCAGCTGGATGTCGCTCGACTTCTTGGCCAGTTCGGCATTCTTAATCTCTGGGCGCTGGGCAAGAGCCTGCTCGTAGACGCCTATCATCGAGGGTATCTCGGCTAGTGCCTGCTGGTCAGAAGCAGCTGGCGAGGCGATGTCGAAAGGCTGGTCGTTGGTGATTTCGAGCAATTGTTTTAACTCCAGTTGGTAATTGGCCAGATTGGTCTGCGCCTCTACCAGATCATACTCGCCAGTAGCGCGCTGGGCTGTCAGTTGGGCCAAGTCGGCCTTCGACATCTTGCCCACCTCTACCATCTCGCGGCCACGCTCTTCCTGCTTCTTGCTGGTCTCGAGGCTCTGTTTGTTCACCTCGATAGCTTCCTTCATATAGAGTATCTGCACGTAGAGCTCGGCAATGCGCTCCTGAATGGTGTTGGCACTCTGCTGAGTGGTCAGCTCGGCCTGCTCCTCAGCCAGCTGGTTGATCTTCACCTGGTTGTGGTTCTGATTACCGTTCCATACGGTCCATGAGGCGTTAATGCCATACGTACCATTATAATAGGTCTTCTTCACCTGATTATTTACGGTACCGTTCGTTACTGTCGCCATACTCGTTGATTGCCACGGACGATAGCCGAAGCTCTGGTTGGTTGAGGCCGAAAGCGAGGGCAGCAGGGCCGACTGCGACTGCTTGCGCGTCTCTGTAGCGGTCTGCTTATCCAGCTTAGCCTGTTTCAGCGTAATGCTGTTCTGCATGGCATAGTCGATGCAGTCCTTCAGCGTCCACTTCTCTTGCGCGTAGACCGTAAGGCTCATCATCGCTGCCAAAATCAAAATTCCTTTCTTCATATCTCTAAAAATCAAAATCTTTGGCAAAGGTAGGAAATGTCCATGAAATACAAAAATAAGTTAGACGTTTCTTGCCCCGTTAGTAGAAATAAATCGTCAAATCCTCGATAAGATTCCTTGTTTTATAGACATTTTAACACTTGTCTTAGATCTTTCTCTTTCATCAATTCTTCGCAAAAATTTTGTTCGTTCCATTTTTTCTTCGTACCTTTGTCCCGATTTCACGCCGTATACTTGCCCTAAAGGGCAGTGAAGGTGTGGGCAAAATTTTGAGGTACAGCGTCTTACAACGCTTTGTTTTTGGTTTCTTGAACCTGAGAAATTCAATGTACATATCAAGAACATTGCAGAGAAGATGCTCTGGTGGTAATAATTCCCCTTTTGAGAGTATGGACATATGATGTCTGATGCTCGCGCTGGGATTATATATCACGGCGTGAGCATTAATTCTGTCTGTTTATATGTACGGGTTTTCTCAGGACCTAAGAGACGGATGGGCAGAGTGAGAGTTCACGCTCTTTTTGTTTGATTCTTGCTGTTCCCCAAGTCTGATTGCAACTCAGAGTGCTACTGGTCCAGGGCAACGAATGATGAGCAATGTGGTTGAGGAAAAACCGTTGATTACCTCCTGTGTCACCGACGCAGGCACTCGTTCCTATGCCTGGTACCCCATGTATGTTTCTTATAGCCGTGAGCTGGTCGTTCGCGATGCCCTCGACAAAGAGGGCGTGCGCAATTTCCTCCCCATGGACCGCGTTACCGAGCGAGTCGGCAAGAAGCTCGTCCACACCCTCCAGCCCCTGGTCCACAACCTCATCTTTGTCTATTCCGATCGCGCCCAGCTGCGCAATCTGAAGATGTTCAATCGCGACTGCACCCACCTGCAGTTCATGACCATCCGTCCCCGCAACGACGAGCAAGCCTCTGTCGTCATCACCATCCCTGAGCGCCAGATGGAGCAGTTCATGCGCGCCATGTCTGTCGACGACGAGTTCGGCCAGCGCTCCTTCCTCCCTTATACCGACTTCCTCGGTCGCGAAGGCCAGCGCATCCGCTTCCTCCGTGGTCCCTTCCAGGGCATCGAGGGCACCATCAAGCGCATCCGCAGCAACCGCCATCTCGTCATCGCCCTCCCCTATGTCGGCGTCCTCGTCATCACCATCCCCTCCTCCCGCGACATCGAGTTCATCGAGGAGAAGTAGAAGACAAAATTCCCCCAGAATTTGGATTTCTCGGAAATAATTCCTATCTTTGCGCCAAAATAGTAAAATATACTAATGAACACGATAGAAATTAATAATACAGGAATAAAGGTTGACGTCTCTGTTTTCCTATTCAAGGAAGACGATGTTTTCCATGCTTACTGTCCCGAACTGGACTTAGCAGGCTACGACTACACAGAGGACGGTGCCAAGAAAAGTTTCGAGTTTGTCCTCAAAGACTACCTCGACTATACCGTAGAGAACGGCACTCTTGAAGAAGATCTTCTGAACCATGGTTGGCGCAAGACCAAGGCTGGCAAGGTGGCAGAGCCTACACCTTCATCACTATTAAGAAGAAGTCAACTGAAGAAAGTGCTGGGCAAACGTGAGTTCAGCAAGTACTCTATTCCTGTAGTTTTATGAATCGCCAAAAGCTATCCAATATATCATTAGCCGATTTCAGACGATACCTATTTGACGTAGGATGCACTCGTGTGGAACAAGGAACGAAAGGACGTGGTGGTCATGAGAAATGGACCAAATCAGGTCTGTTGCGCCCAATAACCCTACAGACTCATGTGGATCCAGTACCTGAATTAATTGTGCGCAACGCGTTGGCAACTCTAGGCAAATCCAAACAAGACTTCTTCAAGTGGTATTATAAGAAGTAGACACCGTTGGCGAAACATCACGATAGTTGAAGGCTGCGGTTAAGCGAATGCAGATCATGCTCGCATGATATCTGCTGAGCGGTAGCTAGATCGAGCGAAGTTCACGCTTGAACACTATATGGAGAAGCTGAAAGCCACCCACTTGGGTATTCTTCATCCTTATCAGTTCTGCGTGTTTGAAGATGAGATGCAAATAATAATAAAGACATATACTTATGCTTATTCAGGAGAAGAAATTTAAGGATTATATGTCGCAGGAATACGAGCCTGTAGACGAATCGGCAATGCCTTACCTCGTTGACATCCGGGCAATTAAGGCGTATGCCGACAGCAAGGGAGTTGCGGTAGTTTCTCTTTCTGAGGAGGAGAAGCAGCAGTTTATGATTCCTAATCCGAACTATCGCAAGAAGCGCAAGCATGGTATAGCGGCTGTGTTCTAAAGCAATAAAAACATAATACGGTTAATACCATCCCGGCCACCTCCCCCGAAGTGGCCCTAAATTCTTTTGTAAAATACATTTCCGTGCTAACTGTGTTATCTGTGTGACCCTAAATGATTTTATGCTAACCCCATCTGAAGCCAATAAGATAAAGAAAGGCATTCTTGCAGCCTCTGAAGTGGCTAAGTGCAGGATTTGCCGCAAAGTCATTGAGACCCTCAGAATTTACAGACTCCACTATTATACTGACGAGCAGGTGAATCACTTCCTCGACCTCTGTCAGAAAACAGACTTCGAAGCAGCTACGACTTATTACGTCAACACCATGCTTGCCGGTTTTAAGAAAAAGGAGCCTATACTATACCAGTCAGACCTTGTCAGCCGCAGTGCAGACCTGGTAATGGTTCACGACATAAACCCCAATAGCAAGGACGTTATAGACAAAGCACTCTCGACATCCAATTATGCTGGAATTCTTAAAGCACTCCATGCCTATATGAAGAAGGCCAGCCTGTCAGGGGCTATCGATAATATACTCTACCTCATTTGGGAACTGGCACGTCGCCCCAAAGACGAAGCACCTACTAGTGTCAAGCACTGCGCATTCCACTTGTTGGCACAATTCCAGGCCAGCCGCAAGAACGGAAAGATGACAGAAATCTACACCAGCGACACACTCATATACCTACAGGACAAATACCACTTCTTCGATCTGTCAGACCCCAAAGAGAAGGCAGTCTACCAGGGTACAGTCCGTCAGAACGACTTCAAAGATGACTGGACGAACTATTTCAATTCAGGTGATGTGCATCATGCTCCCAACATCACACTACCGTTAATAAAGCAGATGATGAGCGAGATGGATCAGCGCCATGCTGAGGAAGTCCACTACCTCTTTGTCTGCCGCTATATCGACTATAGTCATTACAATTTCCGCGACCCATGGATGATGGACTTTTATCTAGGAACCTACTGGGATTTCTATCGCACAGGCAACTATCTGTATGAATTGAACCATTTCGTCTGGAATATCCTTGACGAGTGGAAGAAAGATGCCAATCATAAATACCAGCGTGCCAAGCGCGACCTCTATTATTGGATAACCGACCCCATACCTGAGTTCGCACCATCATTAGGTGAGCAAATCAGGAAGGCGTATGATGAAGATGCTGGAAAGGAGAAGCCTGATCATCTAGCAGATGCATTGATGCCATTCCCCCGACTGATAGCCGATATCATCAAAGCCGGCAACTACGAGGATGCTGCTGCCAACATCTATTGTTTACTTGAACATCTTGGAGCTGTTAACAAAGCCCATGAAGACTGGTTCGAAACCCTTTGGTATGGAGGCGAGATGACGAAGATAGCCCTCTTTACAGAGACAATCTGCGAATTATACTGTCACTTGCGTCAGCAGAAAGACCTGCCAAAAGACCTCAAGAATGAGATGGATATCCATCTTGATATTCTCAACAAGAAGACAGAGCTCTTTGGTGACATGTGGGGCGATTCCCGATTCGAGGATATGCTTCTCGACGGCAAGAAACAAAATGGCGACTACTCTGACTTGGAAGAATGTTGTATATGGCGTGAGTGGTACCTGCCAAAGATTAAAGGGAAAATATAATAATGGCCAAGAGGTTTTTCCAAAAGGGAAGGATGCAAACGATCATTAGTTGAATATTTTTTGATTAGATTTTTTAATGATTTTGAGCGTAGCGACCATATGTTTCAGCCTTTTCTGCTCTTCCCACAACTGAGGAAGAGCAGAAAGAGGTCGCCTGATCCTCGAAATCGGGCAAATTTTAAACCCAAGTGATTTTTTTGAAAAATGTCTTTCGCGTCGCTCGGCTTTGCCGCTTCGCTAGTCGAAGAACTTGCTGATAATCAAGTTTACGTCAAAGTGATGGTTTACGAATGACCCCATACAAACAACCAAAACTTCTGTTTTTGGCGCTTATCATATGCTAGGTTTGGCTCGTAGGACTAAGTGTAAGATACTTCAAACTTCTACAAGTGAGGTTTATGGAGATCCTGCGGTTCATCCTCAGCCCGAGTCATACTGGGGTAACGTTAACACGATAGGTATTCGCTCATGTTATGATGAAGGAAAACGGTGTGCTGAAACAATGTTCTTCGATTATCACAGACTACATGGCGTTCGTATCAAGGTTATTCGAATTTTTAATACTTACGGTCCACGTATGGCAGAGAACGATGGTCGAGTTGTGTCAAACTTTATTATGCAGGCATTGCGAGGCGAGGACATCACTATTTATGGAGATGGAAAACAGACTCGCTCTTTCCAGTACGTTTCAGACCTTATTGAAGGTATGATTCGTATGATGGCCAGCGGTGACGAATTCCTTGGACCTGTTAATATTGGTAACCCTGGCGAGTTTACAATGCTCGAATTGGCTGAAAAAGTAATTGCTATGACGGATTCTAAGAGTAAGATTGTGTTCCGTCCTTTACCTTCTGATGACCCCAAGATGCGTAGACCAGATATTACTTTAGCCAAAGCAAAACTTGATTGGGAACCCAAGGTCAAACTTGATGAAGGTTTGGCAAAAACTATTGAATATTTCAAAACACGAATTTAATAAGATTCACTGAATAGAATTTAAGTCATACTGCCGAGAGGCAGATATATAAAAAATCGTTATTAGGAGTGGAATCCCAACGGGATTCTCTCATAAGAAAAGGATCAATAATATTCCGTTGGCTCACTCTTTAAAACAGAGCAAACATGATTTGCTATTATCCATTAGATATCCGCATCTTCAGTTAATCTGATTAGGATTAACCGAAAAAGATAGAAAAAAATATACTGATAGGTGAGTAACCACCTCTGTGGTTCCGAGCAATTTTTCCACAAGGTGGTTCTCCTTATCAGTTGTCTGACTGCACAGGTGGTCGCAAGATGCAGTTCGATACTGCCAGTCAGAACAAATTGTAAATAAAGAAAATAATATGAAAGTTGCGATTAAGCAAGAGGAGAGTCAAGCTTGTTTGAACTCTCCCGAGCGTGAGCAAATTCGACCGAAGGTCAAAAAAGTAATGTTAGTGTTTGGAACACGCCCAGAGGCCATCAAGATGTGTCCGCTGGTAAAGGAGTTCCAAAAACACCCAGATGAGTTCGAAACAATAGTATGTGTGACGGGGCAGCACCGTGAGATGCTGGACCAGGTACTCGCTATCTTCGATGTTAAGCCAGATTATGACTTGAACATCATGAAGCAAGGTCAAGACCTTTATGACGTAACCGCACGTGTTCTCACGGGTATGCGCGATGTATTCAAGGAGTGCAAGCCCGATGTGGTTCTGGTGCATGGTGATACCACCACTTCTACGGCAGCTGCTTTGGCAGCATTCTATCAGCAAATACCTGTTGGCCATGTAGAAGCAGGTCTGCGTACGCACAATATATATAGCCCTTGGCCCGAGGAAATGAACCGACAGATTACGGGACGCATTGCCACCTATAACTTCTCACCCACACCTCTCAGCGAGAGCAACCTGAAAGATGAAAAAGCTCAAGGCCAGATTTTCGTAACAGGCAATACTGTTATTGATGCACTTCATATGGTGGTCGAGAAGCTTAACTCAGATGCTGCCTTGGCAGCAGAGCAGGACAAGGTCCTTGCTCAGGCTGGTTACGATGTAAAGCGCCTTGCCAACGGCAAGAAGCTTGTACTTATTACCGGCCACCGTCGTGAGAACTTTGGAGAAGGCTTCATTTCTATGGTTACTGCCATGAAGGATCTCAGCGAGAAATATCCAGATGTAGACTTCGTTTATCCTATGCACCTGAATCCCAATGTGCGTAAGCCCATTCACGAAGTATTTGGAGAGGATTTGACACGCCCTAACTTCTTCTTCATTGAGCCGCTACAGTATTTGGAGTTTGTATACTTAATGGAGAAGAGTACCGTTGTGTTGACAGACTCTGGTGGCATTCAGGAAGAGGCACCAGGTCTTGGCAAACCTGTTCTCGTGATGCGTGACACCACTGAACGCCCAGAAGCCTTGAAGAGTGGCACTGTACACCTTGTGGGTACCAATCACGACCTCATCGTCAATGAAGTGAGCACCCTTCTGGATGATGCAGTAGCTTATGAAAAGATGAGTAAGGCTGTCAACCCTTACGGTGATGGCAAAGCATGCTCCCGCATAGTACGTGCACTCAACGGCGAAGCCGTAGACAGGTATGAAATATAATTATTGGCAGGAGGAAGTTTAGATTATATACAGTTATGAAATACAAATATATAACAATAATCCCTGCCCGTGGTGGTAGTAAGCGTTTCCCTGGGAAGAATACGCACGATTTGAATGGTACACCACTGATCGGACATTCTATAGCTTATTCAATGAATAATTCCGAAATAGCGGGAACATACGTTTCAACAGACTCGGAAGAAATAAAACAAATTAGCAGGAATGTCGGCGCAGAAATAATAGATCGGCCTGTAGAGTTTGCAGGAGACCATGCAACAACTGCTTCTGCAATGAAACATGCTGTGCAGTATTTGATGGATAAGGGTTTTGAGTTTGACTATGTGGTGTTACTTCAAGCAACAAACCCCTTACGTCCAAAGAATCTTCTGAATGAAGCTATTGAAATCATAGAAAAGGGCGGATATAGCAGCCTGTTTACAGTGTCAAGAAGCGAAAAGAAACTAGGAAAAATCATTGATGGCAAGTTTGTTCCTTGGAATTATACCTTTGGTATGCGTAGTCAAGATATGGAGCCGCTTTTTTATGAAAATGGACTGCTCTATATTACCTCAAAAGAGTTTCTTCTTCAGGAAATTATTGAAGGAAAGGATGCTTATCCAATGGTGGTAGATCATCCATACGGTGAAGTGGATATTGATACTGTAGAAGATTTCCATTACGCTGAATTTATACTTAATCAATACAAAGATGAATAAGTTGTTAGAACAACTAAGAGGTGGAATGATTGTCTCCTGCCAGGCAGAAGGCAATGATCCGTTTAATGCCAACCCTGAATATATGGCACTCTTTGCTAAAGCGGCAGAGATGGGAGGTGCCATTGGAATACGTACTCAGGGAATAGAAAAACTGAAAGCTATCAAGAGAGCAATTGAACTCCCTGTGATTGGTCTACTCAAAAGCCAGTTTCCTGACGGAACGGTATGCATTACTGGTAGTTTTGATGAGGTGGAACAGCTTATAGCTGCTGGTAGTGATATTGTAGCTATTGATGGTACATTCCGCGAAAGACAAGGTTTATCCGGACCGGAGTTTATCAAAGAGACAAAAAAACGCTATGGTTGTCTCGTTTTGGCTGACATAGCCACATACGAAGAAGCTAAAGCATGTGAAGAGGCAGGTGCAGATTGTATCTCAACTACATTAAATGGCTATACCCCTAATACACTTCAATTCCATGATGGCCCTAACTACGAAGTTTTGAAAGATTGCGTTAATGGTATGTCAGTTCCTGTATTCGCTGAAGGTCGTTATAACACCCCAACTGAAGCAGGGAACGCAATGAAGATAGGTGCATTTGCTGTTATAAGTGGAACTGCAATTACCCGCCCACGTGTTATTACACAATGGTTTGTTGAAGAAATTAAAAAAGTTAACATAAAATAAGACACAATGGCAAATAGAATTCAAGTAGGCCCCAATCGATGGATTGGTGAGACAGAAGAACCGTATGTAATTGCGGAAATTGGCATTAATCATAATGGCAGCTTTGATCTCTGCAAAGAGATGATGAAAGAAGCAGCCCATGCAGGTGTTGATGCCGTTAAGATGCAGAAACGCACCATTGAAGAGATGTACACTAAGGATGCCCTTGATGTACCTTACAATAAACCTTATGCTTTTGGTAAAACCTATGGTGAGCATAAACATGCTTTGGAATTTACCGACGAGCAGTATTTCGAGTTACAGAAGTTTGCTCATAGTCTTGGTGTTGAATTCCTTGTTAGCGGCTTTGATTCTACTGGCTTTGAGTTTATTGAGAAGAAACTGAATGTACCAGTACACAAGGTGGCATCTCCTTTTATTACAGATTACCCTCTTTTAAAACAGGTTGCAGAGTATGGTAAGCCTATATTCCTTTCCACTGGTATGCATACAATGGAAGAGATTAAGGCCGCTGTGGAGTATATTAAGCAGTTCAATGATAAATTGATGGTGTTTCATGCCGTAACAATGTATCCTGTTCCAAATGAAAAAGTCAATTTGAATGTCATCCGTACTTTCAAAGAAGAACTTGGGACGCTGGTGGGCTATTCTTCACATGACACAGGTGTTGCCATCCCTGCTGCTGCTATTGCTTTAGGGGCTTGTGTAATTGAGAAACACTTTACTCTTGACCGTACTATGATTGGTCCCGACCATGCAGCATCTGCTGAGTCACGTGGTATGGAACTAATCAAGAAGTATTCGACTGCTGTCTGGCAGAGCCTTGGCTCAGCTCACCGTGATATGAACGAGCATGAGCAGGCTGCTCGTATAAAATATGGCGTTTCTGTTACCTCTCGCCGTGCAATCCCAGCTGGCAAAGTGATTGAAGAAGCAGATATCATGGTGAAATGCCCAGGTGGTGGTATTTCTCCTGTGAAATACTGGGACCTCTTTGGTAAGAAAGCTACTAAGGATATTGCTGCTGACAAGACCATTTATGAAGGAGATATCGCTTGACATCCTGCGCCAGAAAGCCGCAAAGATACAATGTTTCTTTAGCGACATCGATGGAACATTGACCGATGGAGGAGTATACTATTCTTCAGAGGGGGAACTGCTGAAACGGTTCTCCCTCAGAGATGGAACCGGTTTTTTCCTTCTTCGTCAGTGTGGCATTAAAACCGGCTTCATCACTACCGAGAATTCTCCAATTGTAGAGCAAAGGGCAAAGAAGCTAAAGATTGACAAATATATCTTTGGTATAAATCGCAAAGTTGAGGCTATGCAGGAGTTCCTTACATCAGAGGATTTGACTATGGTGAATGTAGCCTATATTGGCGATGAGTTGAATGATGTTAAGCTTCTTAAAACATGTGGTCTTTCTTTCGCAGTAGGGGATGCAGACCATCGCGCAAAGGATGCAGCTGATATAGTATGTGAACACAAAGGTGGTCATGGTGCTTTCCGTGAGGCTGTTGAGCGGCTGTTGGATTTAAAGGATATTAATATTGACGAAATAATAAAAAAATCATTGTAATTTTTAATTGTATTAAATTATGAAGTATTGCAAGCATTGCTTGATGCCGGATACTCGTCCAGGCATCACGTTTATGGAAGATGGCGTTTGCGCTCCTTGTCATAACTATGAGAAGCAGTTCCACACAGATTGGGATGCTCGTATGAAAGAATTAGAAGCCCTTTGCGACAAGTATCGCGGTTGCAATGGCCCTAACAAGTATGATTGCGCCATTGCTGTCTCAGGCGGTAAGGATTCAACCTTCCAGGTGTATATCATGAAAGAGGTGATGAAGATGAATCCTGTTCTTCTTTCCACCGCATGCACAGAATGGACTGAGGCTGGTCGTCACAATATTGAAAATATTGCAGAAACTTTCAGTTGCGATGTTATCAGTATCCAGCCTAACCCTCGTGTAGCTAAGATTATGGCTCGCAAAGCATTTGAAGAAATTGGTTCCCCCACTTGGTATTTGGATGCTCTTATCTATGCCTTCCCTTATCGCATGACAGCACAGCTTGGTCTGAAGCTCTTGGTATATGGCGAGAATGTTAACTATACCTATGGCGGCAAGTATAACGAGGAGACTCCATCTGCTAAGTTCCAGCCCCTGAACGACGTTGTAAAACCTGTGTGGGACAAGTGGCTTGAGGATGGTCAAATTACGGCAGCAGAGTTGGAGTCTGCTAAACAGATGACTCTTGAAGAATATGAGGCCAGTGGTATGGAGGCTGTTTATCTGAGCTATTTTGTTCCCTGGGATTCTCATCACAACTATGAGGTTGCAAAGCGTTGGGGATTCCATCATATGGAGCATGAATATCAGCGTGAAGGAACTCTGGAGAACGATATAGGCTTCGTCTCTGCGAAGCAGATATGAAGCTAGATGTTGTACTTCC
>ERZ842401.1244-NODE-1244-length-36969-cov-3.687869_pt1 | contig 36969 bp, 27 predicted proteins | sample MGYA00521270_ERZ842401 | MGnify/ENA primary metagenome ERZ842401 (study PRJEB31892, sample SAMEA3878208) | bioreactor metagenome | biome: Moose rumen | place: Sweden | collected 2011-10 | study: EMG produced TPA metagenomics assembly of the PRJEB12797 data set...
AATGCAATATTACACGGCCTTGAGGACCGAGACGATGGAATGCTTGGTATTTTTGCAGAGACTGAAAATGCTTTAGATGGCCTCGATTTGAAAATATATATTGAGGATAATGGAAAGGGCATCAGTGATGAAATGATTCATATGATTGAAACTGATGACATTTCAAAACTTGAAGGACACCTGGGATTATATAACGTAAATACGATAATAAAACTATACTATGGTAAATCATATGGAATCACTGCTCAAAGACGTACCGAAGGCGGTACACGTATGATAGTTATATTGCCATTTCAAGAAAAGGAGCCGTTAGATGACTAAGGTTATGATTGTGGACGATGAAAAATATGTCCGTTTGGGAATAAAAAATGGAACAGATTGGTCCCTTATTGACTGTGAAGTGGTGGGGGAAGCATCTAATGGAAGAGAAGGTTTAGAACTAGCTAAGGAGCTGAAACCTGATTTGGTAATTTCTGATATCAAAATGCCAAAGATGGATGGAATAGAATTGGCTACAAATTTGATCGAAAGATTCCCAAGTATAAAAATAATCTTTCTCACTGCTTATGATGATTTTGAGTATGCAAGATCGGCAATAAGAATTGGTGTATCTGATTATTTATTGAAGCCATTTGATGATGGCGAGTTGGAGGGAGCAGTTCAACGATTGATGCATCTACATCCTAATACTGATGCCACAAGCACTAAGCTAGAAGATGAGCTGATACCTTTAATTGATAAAAGTTGTATGAGTAATAAATATGTGGCCAAGGCAATAGAATATATTGAAAATAATTATATTGATAATGATTTTAGTTTGTCTAATTTAGCGGATTCTATTGGGGTAAGTGAAGGGCACATTAGTCGTCTATTCAAGGGAGAGGCAGGTGTTAGTATTAACAATTATCTTACTAGGTATCGTATTAGGCGGGCTATGGATTATTTAAAAGATGTATCAACTAAGGTATACGAGGTTGCTGACAAAGTTGGATATCAGGACATAGCTTATTTCTCTAATACATTTAAAAAACTTGTAGGCATATCGCCTTCGGAGTATCAAGACAAGGGACTATAAGTTTTGAGTTCTTGTGGGCAAATTCATTGTTTGGCTTGCAAGAACTTATCAATTTTTTACAAAAAATATCAGTTTTACCCTATATTAAAGTGCAAATTGAACAATTAAACTTGATACATAACAAGTTACAGCAAATGTAACATAAATAATGTATCACGAAGGAGGGTAAAACGTGAAAAGAAAGGTAGTATCACTATTCTTAACAGCAGCTATGCTTTTGTCTGGTCTAGTTGGTTGTGGAAGTTCTAGCACTAGCAGCACAGGCACAGATGCATCTGCTTCAACAGAAAGCACATCAGAAAAATCTGCAGAAGAGCTAACTGGCATAGACGCCATTATAGCTGAGGCAGAAACAATGACTTTGGAGGAATTAGCTCAAAAGGCTATTGAAGAATCCAACGGCAAGACTTTCTATGGGGTTGGAAATTCTAGCCGAGGAAAATCAGCTCTTCCAGTGTTCATTGAGTATCTACAGTCAATCGACAGTTCTTACAACATGGAATTTGAATGGCAGCAGCCAAAGAACAACAAAATATTTGAACAGCTCACGTCTGATTCACTAAAGAGCGAGGGCACATTTGCAATGACTCTCATTCAGGATGGAAATCAGATTCAGTCAAAGATGGTTGATACAGACATCCTAAAGACATTCGTGCCACTTGAGTGGGCAGAGGCCAACAATACAACAGCTGATGAGTTTGATGGATTCCTTCCACTTCAGACACTTAATAAGGTCTTTATGTACAATAACACAGGCAGTGCAACATATGATAACTGTTGGGATTTTGTGTATGAAGGTTCGCATCCATTATTCATGGGTGTTGATTCTGAAATCGTAGGAAAGAACTTCCTAATGATGCTTACAGAGGATACATATGCAAGCTGGTTGAAGGAAGCTTATGATGAACTAGATTCAACAAAGCAAGCATACTTTGAGCCAACTATTAAGTCAATGCAGGCAGACGCTACAGATTTAGGGCTTGGTGCAAACGGAGCTTATGCGCTTGCATGGATTAAGCTTTGGATTAACAACTACAACGAGCAAACAGATGATGGTCCTATATGCAACACACTTGTAGACGCTTCTGCAAAGGACCAGTCAGGATTGCTTGTTTATTCTAAGCTTCGTTCAGTAGAAGAATCAGCAACAATCTCTGTAAACAACGTCAATGTAGCAGCATATCAGGATGGCTATACAGGTATTGGTGGTTATGGTTATTGCCATTATCTATTCCTTACAAAGAATAGCCCACTGCCATGGACATCTTGTGCATTTATTGCATTTATGACAACAACAGAGGAAGGCTTTGACGCATGGGGCAAGGATATGGGTGGATATTCATCTAATCCAGAAGTAGCAGAGGCTATCGAAGCAACTTATCACCATAGCGAGGGCGGTGGAGATGAGTTCCCTGCAAAGAATGACAGAGGTTATGATTGGTGGACAACAGATGGCAAGCTTGTACTTGAAGACCCAACATACTGTTCAGAGGTTTCATTTACCGTAGGCAGCTGGATCGACGTGCAGGATCACTATTCATCTGGTGATGAGTAAAAATCGCCTTACCTAGTTGTAGAGCATGTTTATATCTGAACCAAACTATAGGCATCAAGCTCTTTGTTCACTCAAGCAAAGTGATTTTTCTTCTGAGTGGAGAGAGTAGAGTTTTATAGCAGCCAAGCTGTAGGCATCAAGCTCTTAGGACTCTCAAGTGAAGCGTGTTGCTGAACGGAGAGCCCTAAGGCTTGTAGCCGTAACAGTTTGGCCTTAATTAACACAAGGAGAATATGAATATGACAGTTCAAGCAGTGCCTGACAAGAAGGCTATTTTTAAGAATAAAGTCAAAACCTGGTTCTCACAGCCTCAGAATATTATTCTTTTGCTGTTTGGCATAGTTTTGACCTTTTCCACAGTAGCTCCCATAGTTGCCATAGTCCAAGATACTTTAAAGATTCACCCAGGAACAATCGATCAGCATCTTACTGGCAGAGTAGAGGGTTACACAATTGTAAATTATATAGATTTGTTCACAAGCCGTTTGGCTAAAACAAATCTTTGGATTCCGCTATTTAATACAGTTATACTTTCAGTTTTAACATGTTTAATTTCTATTATTTTCGGTGGTTTATTCGCGTTCTTGGTAACAAGGACAGATATGAAGTTTAAAAAATATTTAAGCTCCATTTTTATTTTTCCATATATCATGCCACAGTGGACACTTGCAGTTGTATGGCAACACATGTTTTACAGTAACAAAGTTACTGGAACTTCAGATGGATTATTAGCAGCAATTTTTCATATATATTTCCCGAGCTGGTGGTGTCAGGGAGTTTTCCCAAGTGCAATGGTTTTAGGACTTCACTATGCGCCATTTGCTTACATTTTAATTGGTGGTATCTTTAAAAATATGGATGCGAACCTTGAGGAGGCAGCGACAATTCTTGATACTCCTAAGTGGAAGATAATGAGTAAGGTAACACTTCCTATGATTAAACCAGCAATACTTTCCACTATACTTCTTGTATTTGGTAGCGCAATGGGAAGTTACCCAGTACCACACTATTTGAATCTAACAACACTTTCTACAAAATATATTTCAATGAATAGTACCTATACAGGTGAAGCTTCAATTTTAGCAATCATCATGATGGTATTTGGTGTGCTCATCCTAGGAATGAATCAGATGAGCCTTAAGAGTAGAAAGAACTACACAACAGTAACAGGAAAATCTGGACAGCTTACAAAAATTACTATTGGCAAGGCAGGTAAATATGTTGTGGGAGTGATATTTATCATTATTACATTCTTCACAAGTATTTGGCCAATCATATTATTTGCGTTAGAAACCTTCCTTCCTAATCCAGGTGACTACAGTTTCCTGTACACAGGAAACTTAGCACACCTGACAACAAAGTGGTGGATTACTAATGAAAATATTACTGAAAACGGAATGTACGGACAGCCAGGAATTCTGTATAATAGCACGATTTGGCATGCATTCTTTGGAACCTTATTACTTGCAGTAATATGTGCGTTAATTGCAGGAACAATCGGTACACTTATCGGATATGCGGTAGCTAAAAAGAGAAGAAATAAATGGGCTAATTATGTTAATAATGTGGCATTTCTCCCCTATTTAATGCCATCGATTTCAGTTGGTGCTGCATTCTTCATTCTCTTCTCCAATGAGCATATAAACCTATTTAATACCTACACGCTTTTGATAATTGCCGGTGTTGTAAAATATATTCCATTTGCATCACGTAGCTCTCTTAATTCGATGCTTCAGATAAGTAATGAATTAGAGGAAGCAGCAGTAATCATGAATGCCTCATGGATAAAAAGAATGACAAAAATAATCATCCCAATTCAAAAGTCATCTATTATAAGTGGTTACTTATTGCCATTCATGACGTGCTTAAGAGAGCTTTCATTGTTCCTTTTGCTTTGTACACAAGGATTTATCCTATCTACAACACTTGATTATTTTGATGAGATGGGATTATACGCATTTTCAAGCGCGATTAATTTGATTTTGATAGTTACAATTTTGATATTTAATACATTAGTAAATAAGCTGACTGGAGCTAGCCTCGACAGCGGAATTGGAGGAAAGTAAAATGCCAGAAATTAAGTTAGAAAATATTACAAAAAGGTGGGGAAAATTCTTTGGCGTTGACAATGTCAGCCTTGATATACCAGATAACTCATTCATTACACTGCTTGGCCCTTCTGGATGTGGTAAGACCACAATTCTTAGAATGATAGCAGGACTTGAGACACCTACAGAGGGAAGAATAACAATTGGTGATACGGTTGTATTTGACAGCAATGCAGGTATAAATGTGCCAGCTAACAAAAGAAAGGTTGGATTTCTTTTCCAAAATTATGCCTTGTGGCCAAACATGACAGTATATGACAATATTGCTTTTGGTCTAAAAAACATTCATGAGGAGCTTCCTATTGTAGATGTTGAAGCAAAGCAGATTTCGGGAATAGTGAAGGCTCTTTCTAATGGAAATAAAATTAAAGAAACTATAGAGGAATGCCGCGATAAAAATGGCAAGCTGGATGAAAATAAAGCCTATGTAAAGCTTATCGATACATATAACCTTTCCATCTATTCAGCAAAAGAATTGTTTGCGTTAAATATCCACACAGCAAACAATCCAGATGCCGCAGCGAATACAAAGCTTAATGAGTATGAAACAAAGCTAAAAGCTGTAAAAGGAAAATATACAAGTGAAGGCAAAGAATTAAATGATAAGTTTGAGGTTACCAAAAATGGGGCAATCCTCATGGAAAAGCGAAAGCTTTCAAAAGAGGAAATTGATTCCAGGGTACGCGCATGTTCTAGGATTGTAAAAATTGGTATGTTCATGGACAGATACCCCGCAGAGCTTTCTGGTGGACAGCAACAAAGAGTTGCGATTGCTCGTACGTTGGCTCCAGAACCACAGGTTCTTTTCATGGATGAGCCTCTTTCCAATCTTGACGCTAAGCTCAGACTTGAAATGAGATATGAACTTCAGCGTTTACATGTTGAAACTGGAAGCACATTCGTATATGTTACCCATGATCAAATGGAAGCAATGACTCTTGCAACTAAAATTTGTCTTGTAAATAATGGCGTGCTTCAGCAGTATGCACCACCACTTACAGTTTATAATCGCCCTTCAAATCTTTTTGTAGCGGATTTTGTAGGCAATCCTTCCATGAATTTTGTGGATGCCAAGGGAATGCAGGAAGCAGATGGAACAGTTTCCCTTACAATCCTTGAGGATATAAAAGCAAAATTTGTTCCAGAATACTCTCTTGATATGAATGCATGGCGACATGTCAGAGACCAGAGCATTGAGGAAAAAGCTGCCGCAGAGCGTGAACGCCTGGCAAAGAAAGGTGCTGTTGAAAAGAGTAATAAGGATGAGGTATTCAGATATCATGTCCAGAAAGTGGAAGAGGTAGATGAGAGCATCTTAGAAGAGCCAGTAATAACAGATGAAGATTTTGTACTGGGTATTCGTCCTGAGTCAATTGGAATCTCTGAGAATGGAGCAATTCATTCTGAAATCTATGGAGCTATGCCTACAGGTATGGAGAGCACATTAAAGCTTCGCGTAGGCGAATATCTACTCACCAGTGTAATCTTTGGAGGTGTTGTATACCAAATTGGTGATAAGGCTGATATTGATATTAGTGGCAATGATATTTTACTTTTTGACAGAAAGTCTGGAAGACTTATCTGCGCAGGACGTATTGAAATCAAATAAGTATCGAATTTCTATTTGACTTATAAAGGGACTAGGCATTTTTAATTGCTTAGTCTCTTTTTTGTTGCAATACTACAACAATTCTCATATTGAATTGCTTTTCCTATGAATGATAACCTTCTCTAGTAATTTAACTGAAGAGGAAAAGACGATGATTAAGACAAGACTTTTAAAATTGCTAGGAAAGGAGAGCGGGTATGTATTGCTTGAAATAATTTGGCAATGGCTCTCTTTGATGGCCCAAGTGATAATTGTATTTTCAATGGCAAAAATAATATCTGCCGCATATATAAAAAATGTAGATTTGGTATATTACCTGGTAAATTTTGCAAAGATTTTAATAGGAATAATGTGCCGCATTATATTTGACAGGCTGTATACAAGGGCATCTTTTGCAGCAAGCGTTAATGTAAAAAAGTTAATGCGAGAAAAAATATACGAAAAATTACTAGGGCTTGGTAGTGGCTATAGGCAGCAGGTTTCGTCCGCTCAGATAACCCAGATGATGGGGGAAGGTGTGGAACAACTAGAGGTATATTTTGGAAAGTATATAAGCCAGTTTATCTATGCTTTGCTAGCACCACTTAGCTTATTTTTGATTCTCTTACGAATTGATTTAAAGCCTGCCTTAATGCTTCTGATAGCGGTACCTTTTATTCCAATGGTTATTATGATTGTTATGAAAGTAGCAAGGAAGCTTTTGGATAAATATTTCCAGATTTATTATGGCCTAGGGGATACCTTTCTTGAAAAGCTAAACGGTATGACTACATTAAAAATATATCAGGCCGATGAAAAGGCAGCCTGTGATATGGACGCCGAGTCCGAACAATTTAGAAAGGTCACCATGAAAGTACTTTCAATGCAGCTAAATAGCACCATAGTTATGGATATAGTGGCCTATGGCGGGGCGGCAATAGGTATGATTGTAACCATAAGGGAGCTTATGCTAGGTGTTATAAATTTTGAAGAAGCAATTATTTTTATCTTGCTTTCTGCAGAATTTTTCCTACCTATGAGACTTTTAGGTTCTTATTTTCACATAGGTATGAATGGAATGAAGGCAGCTGATAAGATGTTTGAATTTTTGGATTTGGAAGAAGCAGATGTAGGCAGATTAGAGATTAAAGAAACAGATATCAAGATAGATAACATGTCCTTTAGTTATCCAAGTGCAGATGACATGACTCTTTCAAACATCAATATGGATATTCCTAAAGCCTCCTTTATATCAATAGTGGGTGTCTCTGGTTCAGGAAAATCTACCATCGCAAAGCTTTTAAGAAAACAAAACAAGGGTTATATAGGTTCCATCAAAATAGGAGGTCAGGAATTAAAAAATATTCGTGAAGATTCTCTGTTTAATAACTTTACGACAGTGTCCTTGGAAAGCTATATATTTAAAGGAACGGTTAGAGAAAATTTACTTATGGCAAACAGTAATTTGGAGGATGCTTCCTTAATAAAAGCCTTGATGCAGGTTAATCTATGGGATTAGCTCATAAAACTGGGTGGCCTTGACTATAATTTATGCGACGCAGGAACAAACCTTTCTGGTGGTCAAAGGCAGCGATTATGTCTTGCTAGAGCAATACTTAAGGATAGCCCTATTTATATCTTCGATGAAGCTACTAGCAATATAGATATGGAATCTGAAGAAATAATAATGGAGGTAATCCAAAATCTAAAAAGAGCATACAATAAGACGATAATTTTGATTTCCCATAGACTGGCTAATGTTGTAGCCTCAGATATGATTTATATGTTAGATAAGGGAGGAATTTGCGAAAAGGGAAAACACTCAGAGCTGATAGAGAAGAAGGGAAAATATTATAACCTATTCACAAGCCAAATGGAGCTTGAAAATTATGCAGGAGGGCTTGCGGACAATGAATAATAAAGAATCTCAATTTAAAATAATGCTTAGATTGGTTAAGCTGGTAAGACCTTTAGCTCCCATTATGACCCTTGGAATCACCCTTGGAGCGCTAGGTCATTTGGCGGCCATTTTTGTATCAATAATAGCCATGAAGGCAGTTGCAAATTTTATAGAAATAGGCCAGGTTCAAGGCCAAGCCTTGCTTGCTTTATTAATTGTTGCAATAGCAAGAGGTATACTTCATTACGGTGAGCAGTATTGCAATCACTATATTGCATTTAGACTACTTGCATTGATTAGGCATAAGGTCTTTTCAGCCCTTAGAAAGCTCTGTCCAGCCAAGCTTGAGGATAAAAATCGAGGGGACTTAATCACAATAATCACCACCGATATAGAGCTTTTAGAGGTTTTCTATGCGCATACAATTTCTCCGATAGCTATAGCGATTTTAGTTTCACTTGTAATGATTATATTTATCGGAAGGCAAAATGCTTTAGTGGGGATTGTTGCAGCAATAGGATACTTTCTGGTGGGAGTCATTATTCCTTTAATAAATAGTAAATTAAGCTCTGACACGGGTCTGAAATTTAGAAATGATTTTTCAGATTTGAATAGCTTTGCTTTAAGCAATGTGTATGGCGTAGATGAGGTTTTGCAATATAATTGCGCAAACTCAAGATTAGATCAATTTAGTGATAAATCCATAAAGCTTGCCTCAGTTCAAAAAAAGCTTAGTGACTTTGAAAAACATCAAAAGACATGGACAAATTTGATTATTCAATTATCTGGCGCAGTTAGCTTAGGAATAATGGCGGCGCAAATGATAAGAGGCCAGGCTAGCTTTAGCGAGATGCTAATTTCTGTTACAGCAGTGATAGGTTCCTTTGGACCTGTTGTAGCAATTTCATCACTTTCAAATAATTTAAATCAGACATTGGCCTGTGGCAAGAGAGTGCTTGATATATTAGATGAAGAGCCAAAGGTTTATGAGCAGACTGCAGGGGCGGATTGTAGCTTTTCGGTAAATGCTGATGAGGTGGTGAAGGTATCTAACATAAGCTTTGGTTACCACAAAAAGAAGGTTTTAAACGACCTTAGTTTAACTATTAAAAAGGGGCAAATTACAGGTATACATGCCGCTAGTGGTAAAGGCAAGTCCACCTTGCTTAGACTTTTGATGCGATTTTGGGACGTGGATGAGGGCGCTATATTTTATAAGGATGCCAATCTAGCAGATATTAATATAAAAGAAATAAACACCTCGTCTCTTAGAAATAATCAATCCTTTGTAACCCAGGATACTTGGATATTCCATGATTCAATTTTAAATAATATTAAGCTAGCCAAGCTGGATGCCACTAGGGATGAAGTCATAGCTGCGGCAAAAAAGGCTTCTTTGGATGAATTTATCCAAGGCTTACCCCAAGGCTATGATACTATTATCGGAGAAGCTGGCTCGACCCTTTCAGGAGGAGAGAGACAAAGAATTGGAATTGCCAGGGCATTTTTGCATGGGGCAGATTTGATGCTTTTGGACGAGCCAACTTCATCACTTGATTCATTAAATGAAGGAATTATTTTGAAAGCTTTAAATGAAGAGGCAAAGGATAAGACGGTGGTTATGGTGTCTCATAGAAAGTCAACCATGGGAGTCTGCAGGCAGATTATAGATTTATAAATTAATTTTGTTGCAAACCTGTGACAAAATTAATCAAATCTGGTTATTGACTTGACACTCGAGTTAGATTATGCTAACTTATTTCGCGGGACGCGACCGTCACATACATTAAAAATGTTGGGATGTGCAAACCTGTTTGGTTTGCGTGTCCTTCTTTTTATATAAGCAAGGAGAATAAATCAATGTCAAATGCTCAGGAAGTGTTAAGATATAGAATCTTACTCTGTTTTAAGAATGAAGACGAGGAGAAAACCTCGGTCACAAACATAGCCAGAATATTAGGAGAACCTAAATATACTATCAGCAGGATGATGACTGCCATGGAGCAGGAGGGGTTGATAGACAAATCTGATGAGAGGCACCCCAAGCTTACCGATAAAGGACATGATACGGCTTTTAAATTTTCAGACAAGATTGAGTTAGCGGCTAGTCATTTGATGTATGAGGGCTTGGACACTGCCCATGCTAGGCAGGATGCTTTCTTTTGGGCTATGTATAATTCTGATGAAACAATGGAAATCATCAGAAGAACCGAGGAAAAATATAGGGTAAAATTTGCACTTAGGGATAGAAAAGAATTTAATGGACGATACCTTTCTAGCAAATTCCATGATGGAGTTTATCAGTTTCCTTTTTTGATTTATCGCGAGAAGATTAAAAATGGAAACAATATTTCTATGGCAAATAATGGTTTTGACCATCCATGCACCTTTGTAGTCAAGGATGGCGTTGGTACAATCCAGCTGAGAGCCAGAGAAATAGAAGCCAGATCCAAGCTTACAGGCAAGATGATGCAGGGCAGAGTCGAAAAACTACAGTACTATATGAATGGAGAGTATTTTAGTGCGGAAAGGGTGGCTGGAGTTTATTCTTTTCCAGCTGAGGTGCTCAGGTTTGTAAATATGGGAAATGGAGTAGAGCAGATTTTACATGGCAGTGTAGTTTTGAAAATGACAAGCTCTGTAGGCCCAATGCAGATGCCTGAATCGACTGCTGTGTTTAACATATTGATTTAATTATGTTGCCAGAGTGCAACAGGCATAAAAGCTTGATATTACTAGCTTAGTGATAAGATTTCTCACGGAGGGTAGCAAAGCTGCAACAAGTTATTTCTTGTAACGCTTTGGATGCTAATGTATTATCCTTCCCGTGAGAAATTTTTTTTGCTAGATGGTTAGTCAATACTAATGATTGTTAGCAGTACAAAAAGTTATTAGAGGAGATAAAACTCATGACAAAGAAAATTAAGTATTCAATAATTTCTGCAGTGGCTGTAATTGCTATTGGAGTGTCTGCATTTCTTATATACAGACATATAAATTATTCTGGAGAGGTTACAAGCAGGGAGTTTGAATTCGAAGATGAACAAAGCAAGGATTCAGCCGAGTCTGGTGTATCCGACGGAATAGCAATTCCAGGCTATAGCACAATCTATTTGGATGAGGGAAGCACCGAAGCGGAGGTGACTCTTACAAATCCTGAAAGCAATAATGTGTATTTTGAAATTTCATTTTATCTACCAGATACAGATGAAACAATCTATACATCAAAGCTTATAAAGCCAGGCCAATCAATTTATGAGATTGATTTGGATAAAGCCCTTGCGGCAGGTGAATATGATCTCACAGTCAAGTATGCCACTTATGCAATGAACGATGAATACACACCTATGAATGGAGCCGAGGTCAATTGCAAATTAGTGGTGGAATAATAGTTTATACAATACAAAGGAGAGGATAATATGAACCTTAAAGCTAAACTTATTTCGGGCTTAACTTCATTAGCTCTTGTGGGAACACTATTTTCCCAGACAGCATTTGCTGCAACTGAAACTTATGCAAATGGAGAGTACACAGCAAACTCTACCATGTACAAAAATTCATCAGGTGTTATTAATACATCTGCTACAAGCTCATGTGATAACTTTTTTGCACATGAAGTAGAAGTAACTTTGACTGATGATGCTACGACAGTTGTATGGTATATGGAATCAGCAACAGACTATGGCATGAATCCAGTCGACAATTTTACTGTAACATATAATGACGCTAGCTATGATGCAGTTATTGATTTTGAGAATGATGTTGTAAAGGAAATTAATGGCGAGAGTCATAACGCAAATAAAGTAACCCTTACACTTCCAGCAGATGCTATTGATGCTCTTGTAAATGATGGTTTACTTGTTGCTTCTTATGTTCCTGCAATGGGTTCTTGGGGAAATGTTACATACTGGGCAAAGCTTTCTAATATACAAGTGGCTCCAGCTGAGACATTTACTCAGACTTCAGAACTTACAGCTTCTGTAGACAAGAACACACCAAATTACACTGTAACAGTTCCTTCAAGCATTGCACTTGGTACACTTTCACGAACAGAGGATACAAGTGTAGAGTTTAATGTAGAAGTAGAGGCAGATTATTTTGAAGATGAGTCGGTGGAAATTGTTGCGTCTGCAGCTGGTAAATTAATATCCGACGCAGATGATGAAATTGCTTTTGCAAATGACTTTGGTACACAGACTGCTACAGAGTCAACAAGCCTCTCAGGAAATATTAAGGTTAATGCATCAGACGTTGCATCAGCAAAGGGCGGAAATTACACTGGTACGACAACTTTTGTTATCAATTACTATGAAGGAGAATAATTATTATGAAGCTAAGAAATAAAATTGTTTCTACACTTACAGTAGCAGCTTTAATTGCAACGACTTTTTCAACTACAGCATTCGCAGCTACTGATGATTATGTAAACGGTACTTACTCAGCAACAGTGCATATGTACAAAGCTGATTCACCATCAGACAGAAGTATGTGTGATCCTATTTTTGATTATGACGCAGATGTAGTTCTTTCAGCTGATGAGACTGAGATTACTGTTTATGTTGCTTATCCTATTCCAGCTTTTTCTAGCTTGGGAGTAGACGGAACCTTGTTAGATGTAGTAGCTACTGTTGATGGAACAACATATACAGCAGATTTGGATACAACATCTCTTCCTTCAAGACAATTTGACGAGTCAAGCGCTTTATTTGGCACAACAGCAGGAGTTAGTTATCCAACAGAAGTAATTACATTCAATCTTCCTGCTGACGCAATTACAGCAGCTACTTCAGATGGAATTTATTTAAGTGCTTATGTAAATTCAGTTATGAATTCTACACAGTATTTCTACATGAAGCTGTCAGCTATGACACTGATAGCGGGAGAGTCATCTGCTGATGCAAATGCAACAGAGACATCAGAGCAGAGTGTAACTGTTACAGCAGATGTTGAGAAGAATACACCTAGCTACACAGTTACAGTTCCAGCAAGTGTTGCACTTGGTACACTTTCAAAGGTTGCTGACACAACAGTTTCATACAATGTTGAAGTGGAAGCTAACAACTTTGATGGCGAGTCAGTAGAAGTTGTTGCAACTTCATCAGGAAAGCTTGTTTCAGATGCTAATGAAAATAATACAATTGCTTTTACAAATGATTTTGGTTCTCAGACTGTTACAAAGTCCGCTACATTATCAGGTAATATCAAGGTAAATGCCAATGATGTTGCATCAGCTAAATCAGGAAACTACACAGGTACTACAAGCTTTGTAATTAACTATTTTGCTGCTGAGGAATAGTCCAATACAATTGAATTACTTTATCCTGTCGCTTAAGGCGGCAGGATTTTTTTAAGGATTATCGTTATGAAAACAAAATTGAGATTTTTTGCACTATTTTTTGCTGTGATTTTATTTATTCAGCAGGGATTAGTTATTTTTGCGAAGGAAGCTAATAACACAGATGAACAATCTACAAAGATTACGGGACAGGTATCAGATTCTCAGCCTGAATATTATGTTATGTTCCCAGGCACTATTTCTTTAGGTGAGATTAATGAAAATAAAGATATTTCTGTTTCTTATGAAGTAAAGATAATAATGAGCAACACTAATGGCGGTACTTTAAGAGTATCTACGCCTCAGACTGGATATTTTTATCTGAATGGGGATAGTTCTAGTGATGCCTTAAAATATACAAATACATTTAACACTAGAGATTTTACGGATTCAGCCACTGTAACTGCAACCATACTGGTAGCTGCCACGGATGTGGCCAAGGTCACAAAGGGAAGCTATTCTGGCAGTTTAGTGGTTAAGACGACTTATTATCCTAAAGGTGTAGCAGTGCCTGATATAGATGAGGAGGAATCTACATCCAATTCAACAAGTCAGACGACAACAACGGAAGAGGATAATGATGATGGAACATATTTAATTCCTGTCAGCATGAGAAAGCATTCTGATTTTAGTTCCACATCTATGTGCGATACTTTATTTTATGACTATGCAAAGGTTGTAAAATCAGGAACGAGTGCCACAGTAACGGTCTACGTAATTGACCCTATACCAAATTATCAGAGTTATGGTACGCCTATTTCAAATATTAAGGTTCAATATGGTTCAAATACTGTATCAGCCAGTCTTTCTACTGGTGGCAGCTTAGGCTTATATTTTGCCTCAGATAGCGTATTTATACCTACGTCGGGATACTACAATGCAGACCCAATCACATTTACTGTGCCATATGCTTATATTGAACAGTCAGCTAATAAGACTCTTTTGATGCAGGCCTACGTAAATGCGGTAATGGAATCTACTGAGAGCTTTTATATGGTATTTGATGTAAGCAATAGAAAGAAGGAAGCAAGCCTCAACACATCTACAGATTTAGTGGATTTGACTTCCATTGAAGAGGCCACTGATGAAGATGATGAGGATGAAGATGAAACCAAGCTTTCGGATGGAACCTATACAGTAGGTATGGGCGCTAAAAAGAGCAGTAGTGATGAAGATTCCATGATGGCAACCTATATGTACCCATCAGGTCAATTGGTTGTAGCTGGTGACACTGCCACACTTACCTTCTATGTACAGCACACAGTGGCTGGCAAGGAAAATGGCGGCCCAGAATATATAAAATATAAAGGAGTTACGGCAACAAAGGTCTCTAAGGCAGCCACTTATTCAGGCATTGAATATGATAGCTTTACCATAACACTTGCCAATCCTGTTCCTACAATCTTTCCTGTCACAATGTATGTAAATGCAATGGGCACAGAAGTAGGCTGTAGGCTGACCATTGATTTAAATGGACCTAGTGAGGTGGCATCTACCACTACAAGCTCAGCATCTACAAAAAAGACTAGTGGCGCAAGCACTAGTTCAAGTGGCAGTGATAGCCTTGAAACAATAGATGATGATACCACGCCTCTTGCCAGTGGATTAGTTGAGGAAGATGAAAGTGGCAATGTACATTTAACCGGAAAATCTGTTTTTGTCATGGTGGTCGTAGGCATTATATTGGCAGGAGTTGCAGGACTTGCAGGTTTTAATCTGTATTTAAGACACAAAAAGAGGAATATTGTTTTATGAGGAAATTAAAACTAGTTGGAATTATCGCATTTACAATATGTGCGCTAATAAATCCAATATGGGCAAATGCGGCAAATGATGTTTATACAGTTGATGTACAGGGCTATTATAGAAGCCCTGTGGATGGTCAGATAGAGGATTCGGGTGGAGATAGCCAGGAAGCCTTGGGGCAATCAATGGTGGATAGCGTAGTTGATACTACTGGTCTTTTGGAGGAATTATCAGATGGAAGCTATGCACTCTATGTGCGCTTTAATTTGATGGACAATATATCTGATGTTAGTTTTTCTGTTATGTCAAATGGCGGAACTAGTTGGAAATCCATAAGCTATGATACTACGGGTTCCACAAGCGAAACTACAGATTTCTATATTCCGCTTCCCAGCAAAGATTCCTTTGTGAGAGCTGAGTGTTATGTCACTGCCATGGGCCGAAGTGTAATTTTTTATATGGGTTATAGCAATCTAAAGGCAGGCAATAGCACAGATATTGCACTAGTTAATAGGACTAGCAAAACGGTGTCTGATGAGGATAATAGTGTCACATCAACTGATGTGGATTCAAAAGAAAGTGCTACTGACTCTCTAGGAACAGGACTTACCATAGGATACGCTGATGATGATTCACAAAATGATGATGCTATTAAAGAGGATGAGGCAGATCAAGACACAATTGGAGATAGCGTTTGGGTGCTTCTGTTTTTAGTTGTTTTTTCAGCTACATTTCTAGCAGGACTGCTTTTAATTTTAGTCTTTAGCCTGGTCAGGAAAGCACAGATTACTAAAGAGGAAATTAGAATTAAGAATTTGAGAAGATACGATGAATATCAGTACGAGGATCTAGAAGATGAAGAAATGGAATTTGTGGAGGATGTTTACTAGAAAGCTAAGAACTGCCTTGCTTTTTTCAATATTAATTGGTGCTAGTCTCTTTTTAAGTTCATGTGGAGGTGTGATTGCAAATGCAAGCTCATCTAAAGGAACTTCAAATTATGCAGGAGAATCCCCAAGAATTGCAGCCACATCCGCAGCCACAATGCAAATCTGTGAGGCTTTGGATTTGGACCTGGTGGGTGTGCCCACTTCAAGTCTGGTAGAAATCCCAGAAAGGTATGCTGATGCCACGCTGCTTGGTTCACCTATGAGTCCTGATATGGAGATTTTAGACAGCCTAAATCCCGATTGGGTATTATCGCCAGTATCACTTTACGGAGACTTGCAGCCTAAATATGAGGCGGCAGGATATAATTACGCCTTTTTAAATCTAAGCAGTGTGGAAGGAATGTATGAGTCTATCACAGAGCTAGGAGAGCTTTTTTCTAAAGAGGCAGAGGCTGCAGCTTTAGTAGATGAATACAATTCATTTATGGAAGCATATAATCAAAGTCATGCAGATTTTAAGGGCAAGACAGTACTTATTCTTATGGGATTGCCTGGCTCTTATGTGGTAGCCACAGAAAATTCCTATGTAGGTGATTTGGTAAAGCTAGCAGGTGGGCAGAATATTTATGCTGACGAGGAGGATGACTTCATTGCAGCAAATACTGAGGATATGTTAGAGAGAAATCCCGACATTATTCTAAGGACTGCACATGCTCTTCCTGATGAGGTGATGGAACAGTTTGCCGAGGAATTTGAAACTAATGATATATGGAAGCATTTTGAAGCTGTTCAAAATAATCAGGTGTACGATCTAGATTATTCGCATTTTGGAATGAGTGCTAATTTCGAATATCAAGAGGCTCTTAAGGATTTGGAGGATATTTTATATGAAGACTAAGGCCATAAAAAGAGCACGCAGCATTACCGCAATTACGGTAATGCTAATTCTTTGCCTGTTAATGTTTTTTATTTCAATAAATTTGGGAAGTATAAAGGTGAGCTTCTATGATTTATTAAAGGGATTATTTTTTGAATACGATTCTAATGTGGCTACGATTTACGACCTTAGATTTCCTAGAATTATCATAGCCCTATTCGCTGGTGCGGCACTTTCTGTATCAGGAGTTTTACTGCAGGCTGTTCTAAAAAATTCGCTAGCAGATCCTGGAATAATAGGTATTTCCTCAGGAGCGCAGTTTGTAACAGTAATAATTGCAGCGGCTTTTCCCGCTCTTTATAGCAAGGTGACAATATTTAGTTTTTTAGGCGGCTTATTTGCCTTCCTTGTAGTATATGGCTTATGGATAAAAAACGGATACACATCCCTAAAGATAATTTTAATTGGTATTGCGATTGAAGCCTTATTTACAGGACTTTCAGATGCAGTCAATTCTTTTGGGGGAGGTACAGTATCAACCGTTGCTGCTATTGTGGATGGCAATATTACTTTAAAGACATGGGATGATGTGAGGATTTTATTAATCTTTGTAATTCCCGCATTGATTTTATCGCTTTTTTGCGCCCACTATTGTGATTTATTAGCGCTGGAGGACAAAACTGTCAGAGGCTTAGGGCTAAATGTAAACCTGCTTCAACTTTTGATATCTTTAGTGGCAGTACTCCTTGCAAGTTCTGTTACGGCTGTGTGCGGAGTAGTAAGCTTTCTCGGACTTTTAGTGCCCCACATTGGCAGACTTATAGTAGGTAGTGGTCATAAAAGCTTGATTCCCTTTTCAATGTTTCTAGGAGCCTTTGTGTTTTTAACTGCAGATACTCTTGGAAGGACCATTTGTTATCCATATGAGGTTAGCGCAGCAGTACTTATGAATGTCATCGGTGGACCTGTCTTTATAATTTTGTTGCAAAGGAATGGTATTAAACATGGATAATTTATTTGAAATAAGGGATTTAACCTTTGCATATGATGAAAGGCCAATACTAAATCATTTGGATTTAGAAATTAAGAAAAATAAAATAACTACTCTCATCGGTGCAAATGGCTGTGGTAAATCAACACTCTTTCAGTTGATGACAAAAAATCTGTCTCCTTTAGGAGGCAAAATCTTACTTAGCGGCAACGATATAGCAGACATCAGTCTAAAGGCTTATGCCAAACAGGTGGCCATTGTGCATCAGTACAACACAGCTCCAGCAGATTTGACTGTGCAGAAACTAGTAGAATATGGTCGCACTCCATTTAGGAAGCTTTTGGGCAGCGAGGACAAGGATTTGGATGAACTACTTGTAAAGCGCGCTATGAAAATCACAGGTACATACTGCTTCAAGGATAAGAATGCATCTGAGCTTTCAGGCGGACAAAGACAAAGAGTGTGGATTGCTATGGCACTAGCCCAAGGTACGGATACATTATTTTTGGACGAGCCGACCACCTATCTGGACATAAGATATCAGCTTCAGCTACTTAGACTGATTAGAGGGCTTAATGAAAAATATCATATGACAATAGTGATGGTTTTGCATGATATCAACCAAGCCCTAAGCTTTAGTGATGAAATAGTAGCTCTTTCAGGACAAGGTAAGCTGGTGGCTAAAGGCAAGCCAGAAGATGTAATAAATAGTAAGACTTTGGAGCAAATCTATGGGATTAAGCTTGATATGACCAGGGTGGATGGCAAGCCATTTGTTATGACTTGCTAATAGTTATGATTATATTCTAAACTTAAAAAATTCATACATATACTGTAAAATATCATTTATGAAAAATATATTGGTAGAAAAGTTTCATATATTTGATAATACGGCGAAGAATAAGGCTAGAAGATGTTTATTTAGTCTAATTCTTTGCCTTTTTATATTTGTTGGATGTGGGCTTGAGGATATGAGAGTTGATTTTCAAACTACGGATGACGTTTTCATTAATCCATACATAGGATATGCCGTAATGGCCGAGGACACTCATCTTAAGGATAAGGCCAGCCTTGTGTATATAGACGTCACCTGGAAAGAATTAGAACCAGTTAGGGGTCAGCTGGATTGGGACCATGTATTTGATTCCAACAACGTATCCTTTTGGAAAAATCGAGGGGCACATGCAGTTTTTAGATTCATATGTGACTACCCATCAAGCGAGGCTCATAGAGATATACCTGACTGGCTGTACGATATGACAGGGGATGGTGTGGATTATGAGATAGAGTATGGCAAGGGATATTGTCCTAATTACAGCAACGAGGTTTTTAAGAGTGAGCATACTAGGATCATAGCTGAGATTGCCGACAAACTTAATCAGGATGATTTTGTATCCTATGTGCAGCTGGGTTCTTTGGGACATTGGGGAGAGTGGCACACCTATTATCCAGCAGGCTTGCCAAAGCTTACTCCTAAGATTATGGCGGATTATACAAAGGACTATGAGGCATTTACTAGTGCCAGGCTTTTAATGCGAAGGCCCTTTGAAAGTCTGCCTGATAAAGCTGGACTTTATAACGATATGACAGGCGACGAGGATAGCACCTATGAATTCCTAGATTGGATTAAAAATGGTGGAGAGGGCCTAAAAGCCGTGGAAAATATCTGGGATACTGCCCCTATTGGTGGCGAATTTACCAGTGGTACATCAATGGAAACTATGCTTACTGACAATTATGATTTGACTAAAGAATTGATTTCAAGTTCTCACATGTCTTTTATAGGTCCAAAGACTCCCTACCTTACTGGTGATGAAGAATACTATGACAGAGCCATGGCACTTCTATCTGAGATAGGCTATCGCTACACGGTGAGTGAAGTGATGATTTCAAGGGGGATTTTTAGTAAAACTGCTACTATAAATTTAACTCTTGAAAATATTGGCAACGCTCCTATATATTTTGAAGCCAAGCCATGTCTTTATTTAGAAAATAGCAATGGTGATATAAAAAGAGTAGAATTTGATTATAATCTTACTGATTTAAAGTCTTTGGATTCGGTTACACTTTCCTATGATTTTGCAAAGGCAGACATTTTTGGAAAAAAGATATATTTTGGAATTGAAGCAGGGGCTGATTATCCAAATGTTTCAATTGCAATGGATACGACTTCAAAGGATGGCATGTATTATTTGACGACCGTGAGATAGTTAGATTTTTGTTGAAAATTACCTTGGACATCAAGTGTTGATTTTTGATATTCTATCAAAGTAGATTTTTAAAGTATTTAAAGCGTGTGTAGCATTTGCGTAAGTCCAGCGTTATGGCAGCTTGCTACATACGTTTTTTTATTGTAAAGGAGTAGATAAATGAACCCAATGAAGACAGCCCCAGTTAATCAGCTTATGATGAAGATGGGCACACCAATTATTTTATCAATGATGATGCAGGCACTATATAACATTGTAGATTCTGCTTTCGTATCAAACATGGGTGCAAATGGAGAAATGGCTCTAAATGCCCTGACCCTCGCTTTTCCTATCCAGGTACTGTTGATTGCTCTTGGAATTGGTACTGGAGTAGGCATGAACGTGGTAGTTGCAAGAAGCTTGGGACAACAGGATTATGAAAAGGCTTCAAAAGCTGCTGGCACCACAAAGCTGTTAGCCTTTATTATATTTGTAGCATTTTTCTTGTTTGGAATTTTTGGAGTTAATTTTTACATAGGAACACAAACTACTAATGAAACTATCGCCCAGATGGGTACAGTATATCTTAGGATTTGTTGTATGCTGTCTTTGGGAAATGTGTATTTTACAGTTTATGAGAAGCTGCTTCAGGCCCATGGTCGCTCAAAATATTCCACAATTGCACAAATAGCAGGAGCTCTGACAAATATTATCTTAGATCCAATTCTTATCTATGGTCTATTAGGATTACCTAGAATGGAGGTAGTAGGTGCAGCCCTTGCCACAGTTCTAGGCCAGTTTGTATCAATGGGGCTTGGACTTTATTTCCACCGTAAATACGATAATGAAATTTCTAATGATAAAAAATATTGGAAGTTGGACAAGAAAATGGTGGGAGAAATTTATTCTATCGGACTTCCAGCTATTATCGCCCAGGCACTTATGTCTATTATGACCTATTTGCTAAATATTATCTTCGTACGAATAGGAGAGAATGTTGTAACGGCATACGGTTTATATTACAAGATACAGCAGTTTATATTATTTGCAGCTTTTGGAATGAGAGATACCATTACTCCTATTATCTCCTTCGCCCATGGAATGAAGGATGAAAAAAGGATAAAGCAAGGCATCAAATGGGGAATTCTATATACCACTGCAATTATGATTTTGGGAACGCTTTTGCTAGAAGCTTTTGCAAATCCATTTGCTAGAATGTTTGGCCTTTCAGGAGAAACTGAAAATATTTGCGTGGCTGCAATGAGGATTGTTTCTATCAGCTTTGTTTTTGCAGGCTTTAATATTGCCTTCCAGGGAATATACCAAGCGCTTAATGCAGGTGTGCAATCATTAGTTATTTCATTGCTTAGACAGTTTGTGCTTGTTATTCCAGTAGCTTTGATATTTTCGAACCTGGTAATAAATAAGGGGGTAAATTCATCTATTATATGGCTTACATTTATAATTGCAGAAGTGATTACTTCCTTAGTGGGATATTTTATGCTTCGCAAGGTAGTAAAGAATAGTACGAGGTTTGCACTGATTTAAAAATTTACATTTTATCCACAGAAGGACAATTTTATTTCATAACTTTTGACTATAATAAAGACTGTATTCCTATGTTTTTATGGCAAATGGATGCGGTCTTTATTTTTGTTTTGATTTGGATTGGTGATTAAGTATGTGGAGAAAAGCTCAGGAAAGATTCAGAACGCGAAGCTTAGTGGCCACAATTGTGCTTATTATAATAATGCTAGTGGCATCAACTGTATATGTTTTGTATGTTCGTAGCTACACTAGGGAGCAGAGTTATGCAAAGCTTCAGAACACAACCGAAGAGACAATCAAAGCTCTAGAATATGAATTTAGAGCTGATAGAAGCATGCTTAGAATGGTGGCAAGCATTATTGCAGAGTCTGACGATTCACTACATTCTTTGAGTGTGACTGAATATATGAATATATATGATGTTAACTCCCTTATTTCAGATGTTGCAATTTTAACTCCTGAAAATAAAGTCATTAGAGTTTCGGGTATGGATTTAGCCGCAGATGGCGTATTGGATTTTGAGGATATTAGAGAAAAAGGCGAGCATATATCCACCTTACAACCAGACTTAGAAGTAGCAGGTGTATATGACCTGCGCAGCTTCGTGCCAATCAGACGCAATGATGAGACAATCGCTTTTATCTATAGCACCACCACACCCGAAGATATTATAAACGCCTGGATTCCTGATATGTATGACGGACATGCAACTATATCGGTTGTGGATAGGCAGACTGGAAATTTTTTGATTGACAATATGGGTAGGAAAAACGGAAATATTGATGATGTGGAGCTAGATATACGAGAAATGAGCGTGGATGGAGAATTGCAGGATGCAATTAGAAATGGACGCAGCGGCTATGTGAGAGGCTGGGACGCCGAAAATCGCACTACTGTATATTTATGTTTTCTGCCAATGAATATTGAGGATTGGGAATTAATTATTGGTGTGCCAGAGACGGATGTATACGCATCAGTTCGACCTATGAATTCTGCTTTGTATATGTTGCTTTTTGTAGAGGCAATCATCATGGTTGTGTATTTCCTTTACATTGTTCACATTACTACAGGATCGTTACAGGGAATGGAACGCAGGGCCAATATGGACGCCCTAACAGGCTTACAAAATCGCAATCGTTACGAATATTTTTGCCAGCATTTACAACAGGGTACAGATGGGATTGCCTGTATATATTTTGATGTAAATGGTTTGCATGAGGTTAATAACACTAGGGGGCATCTGGCTGGAGATGAAATGTTAAAGACTGTGGCAGAAGCAATCAGCAGAGAATTTGGCGAGAATAACACCTATAGAATAGGTGGAGATGAATTTGTAGCCTTTAGATACGAAAGAAACGAAGAGCTTGTCCGAAATGACATGAATAAGGTGACTGCAGAAGTACTTGAAAGGGGTTATCACGTGGCAGCGGGCATGGCTATGGCTACGCCAGATAAAAAACTCATAACCGTAATCAAAACCGCCGAGGAAGAGATGTATGCCGATAAGGCAAAGTATTACGAGTCCATAGGAAAGGAGATGCGAGGATGAGAAAAAAGCTATTAAAACTCCTAACTCCTATGATTATGGTTTCAGTGATATTTAGTGGATGTGCAGGGGAGCTTCCTGATATTGAAAATCATATTTTAGAATCGGATTATGGGGCTGATGCCAAAGTATTTAGAACAATATATTCGGCAGAGGTACAAAATCTAAATTATTTGGTAACAAGCTCTGCTGTGGATACAGCCATTTGCGCTAACGTAATCGATGCTTTGGTTGACTACGATAGCCTGGGTAACATCATACCCGGGCTTGCTGAAAGCTGGGAATCAAATGCTGATATGACAGAGTGGACCTTTCATTTGCGAGATGACATAACATGGGTTGATTACAATGGAAATTATTATGATGATGTGGTAGCAGATGACTGGGTTGCAGCTGCTGAATATGTTAATAACGCGGCAAATGAAACAGATTGTCAGTATATGTATTCAACTGGGTCTGTGGTAACTAACGCCCAGGAGTATTATGAATACACGTCTTATCTGTTAAACCCAAGCGTTTATGATGAGGCACCTAAAGAGGTTAGTGCTGAGGATATTGGAGTCAAGGCCTTGGATGATAAAACTTTAGTTTATTATCTGGATATGCCTTGCCCATTTTTTACAAGCGTTTTGTCATATACCACATATCTACCTATTTCTAGAAAATATTTAGAAGAAGTGGATACGATGTTTGCCAAGGATTATAAAAATATGCTTTACAATGGCGCTTTCATCTTACATTATTTTGAACCTCTAGAAAAACAGGTGCTTGTAAAAAATCCTACCTATTGGGATGCTGATAATGTACATTTGGATAGAGTGGAAAACATTTATGATGCTGACGCTTCTTCCATCGGTCCTGAAAGATATTTAAATGGTGGGATTGATAAGGCGATAATCAAGCCTGAGAAGCTGACTGAATATCTAAATGACCCAGAAATTGCAGATGAAATACATCGCTCTAGGCCAGATAGTTCATTTTCGTATTTTTACTGCTTTAATTACGTTCCTCGTTTTGATGCTAGCTACGAACCTGATAATTGGTCCAAGGCAGTGGTAAATGAAAATTTCAGAAAGGCCATTATGGCTACAATTAATAGGAAAGAATTGTTGGCAATTTATGAACCCTATGAACCAGAAACGCTAGTCAATAATACAATTACGCCTCCAGGTTCAGCTATCATTCGTGGCAAAGATTACACTAGCTTTGCTGGGCTTGCTGACATAAGCGAGAGGGATAGCTATGATTTAGATGCTGCAGCTTATTACAGAGATTTAGCTTACAAGGAGCTTCAGGCTGACGGAGTAAATTTTCCAATAAAAATGCTTGTGCCATACAATCCGTCTACAGAAGGGTGGAAGCAAGAAACATATATGCTTAAGGAACAAATAGAATCTGTATTAGGAAGCGATTTTGTTGATGTGGTTGTAGAGGCAGGAAGCGATACAGGCTTTTTGCTCACTGTTAGAAGGAGCGGCAAATACGCTTTTATGAAGTGCAGATGGGGCGCTGATTATGCTGATCCTCAGACTTGGTCTGAGCCATTTGAAGATGATGGTGAATACACATTTTGGCATGAGAATGAAGATTCAAGAATTGTAAAAATCCATGACGAGTGGAAATCTGAAATTGACGAGGCCAAAAAAATTTCAAAGAATGCGGATAATCGTTTTTCTGCATTTGCTGAAGCTGAGACTTTACTTATCGATAATGCAATTGTAGTTCCATTTTCTATTATGAATGGTGATGGCTATGTTATGTCCAAGCTAGATGAGTTCGAAGGTGAATACTCATCCTATGGAATGGCCAGGCAGAGATATAAATTGTATAACTTGCAGGAAGATTCCATGAACATGGAAGAATACAATGAAAAATATGCAGATTGGATAGAAAAGATAACAGAATAAAAAACGCCATTCAATAAAAAATCCAGGTATCATATCATGAAGATTGGATACCTGGATTTTTTTAATTTTATTTGCTCATGTATGAAATTAAGAGCTCTACGAATATCGAAAAACCAATAGGAGATATAGAGCTTTCCTCGGGATTTTTGGTGACATATGGAAGCTTTACTAATCTGTCATTTTTTCTCAACTCATCTGTATCATATCCGGCTGTCACAATCATTAAGTCTCCCTGCTCGGACATTATTCTTTTGAAGGATTCTGGCTGTCCATTGGCGGAAAAGAAAATCATTAAATCCTTTTTAGTCATTAATTCTGCAATGACAGGGGACTCATGAATATCTAATACGGTTGCCACAATTCCAAGCTTTCTGGCAAGTACCGCAAATAATTCCGCCGGGTAGCGACTTTTAGCTCTGCCGACTACAAATATTCTATCGTGTTTTAATACGTATGTTGCAAGCTCTGTCATTAAATCCTTAGTAAGATATTGCTCAATCGATTCGATTGTGGCAGAAAGTCTGGTAAAGTATGGCTCACGACTTTTGTTTTCTTCGTTATTGTCAGAATATCTGGCTAAGTATGAAACTAATTCTGCTCTGAAATCCTGATAGCGTTCATAGCCCAATGATTTTATAAACCTGGTTATTGCAGGTTGAGAAACACCGCATCTTTCGGCTAAATCAGTTGTAGACTGGAAAGCTATGCCACCTGGATCGGATATAATAGTTTCGTATATTTTTTGCTCATTTTTTGTAAAGTTAGCTTGATTCTCTTGCATCTTTTGTAAAAGGTTCATTAGTTACACTCCTTTTGAATAAAATATTCATTTATAATTTTAAAGAATGAGGGTGGAACTTTCAAGCTATATCAGCAGATTTGGCGTAGATTATAGGAATAAACCCACAGGAATATTAAATACAAAAAAGCGTACATAGTAAAGATTACTAAAAAAAATATTCAAAAACTATCTATTTCGCTAATTGCAGCCATAAAGGAATAATAGTATAAATAATATATACAAAACAATCATCAATTAATGGTGAGAATAAATGTTATATTCAAACGAGAGGAGACAGTATGGGTAAGTATGATGAAACAGTAAAGGGGATTATCGATGGTGTTGGTGGAGTTGATAATATTGCAGCACTGAACCATTGTGTTACAAGATTACGTTTTAATCTTGTAGATGAATCCAAAGCAAACAAAGAGCAGATTGAAAAGCAGAAGGGGGTTATTTCCATCATTCAGTCTGGCGGACAATACCAAGTTGTAATTGGCCAAAAAGTAGGAGAGGTATTTGATGCAATTATTGAAAAGTATCCTGAAATTGCTCCAAGCTCAAACAAATCTAATGCTGCATCAGAAGTAGAAACGAAGAAGCAAGGTCCTGTTGTAGCACTTATGAATACAATGTCAGGCGTTTTAGTTCCAACTCTTGGAATGTTAACAGCGGCAGGTATTCTAAAAGGAGTAATTTCATTTGCCCTCACGATGAATTGGGTTTCTGCTGATAGTGGCTTGTATATGCTTCTATATGCACTTGGAGATGGATTCTTCTATTTCCTTCCAATTCTTCTAGGTTTTACATCAGCTAGAAAGTTTAATATGAACGAGTTTGTTGGCGCAGCTATTGGTTGTGCACTTACATATCCTGCAATGGTCAATATTGCAGCTAGTATGGAAGTGGCAGGTACATTGTTTGCGGGCACTGCATTTGAAATGAATTATTATAATAAGTTCTTAGGAATACCAGTAATCATGCCAGGGGCTGGGTACACTTCTAGTGTTATTCCAATTATTTTAGCAGTTTATGTTGCTTCAAAAATTGAAAAATGGTGTAAGTCGCATATTACAGAAAACCTAAAGGGAATTCTTACACCACTACTTACATCACTAATTTCTGTAGTGTTGGCATATCTTGTAATAGGACCTGTATCTAATGCAATTTGCGGTGTTATTTCACTTGTTGTTCAGTTCTTATTCGATATTCCAGTTGTTGGTGGAATTATTGCTGGTGCATTACTTGGTGGTGGATTTGGTGTACTTGTTATGTTTGGTCTTCACTGGGTTATCATCGGACTTGCATTATCACTTATCGCAATGAATGGATTTGATATCATCATGGCTTGCGGTGGCATAGGACCTATGATTGGTGTATTCCAGGGTCTTGCTATTTGCTGGGCTTGCAGAAAGAATCCTAAGGTTAGAGACCTTGCTATTCCTTCAACCATATCACAAATTTGTGGTGTTGGTGAGCCGCTTATGTATTCAATTCTTATTCCTATCAAGAAGCTTTTTGCACTTAATATCATCGGTGGATGTATTGGTGGTGCCATCATCGGTCTTCTTGGAACAAAGATGTACATGTTCGGCGGTAGTGGTTTATTTGGAGTATTAAATTATGTAAATCCAGCAGGCGGAATGGCTGATGTGGTTAAATATTGCATAGGTGTTGGTATCGCTGGAGTTATCACATTCATTGCTACAATCATTGCTTATGACGACGAAGAAGCTAAGCGAGTACTTGGATAAAATATTAGAAAGTAAGATTAATTAAATGGAAAAAATAAATTTAAACTTTGACATAAATAACTATGTAAAGGAAGAATATGAATTTGAAGGAAAAAGGATTCAAGTTAGATCTTATTACGATTTGGATTATTGCGCTAATCCTTTGGATTCAATTCAAAAGATGAATTTATTCGTTCCAGAAGCTTATTACAATAATGAGACAATAAATGGCTATAGCAGGGAGTCTGCGCCTATATTCATGCCCAACACAGTTGGCGGATATATGCCAGGCCCTGCCGATAAGCCATCAAACGAGCAATTTGGAAGGGTTAATTCAATCTTTTATGCACTAGAGCATGGCTATGTGGTTGCAAGCGCAGGAGTGAGAGGACGTACCACAGGCAAAAAGAGTCAGGAATTTTTCCAGGGAGGCTCCACAAGCTATAAAGGTGAAGATACAGGGAAAATGGTAGGACGAGCACCAGCTTTCGTTGTAGATATGAAGGCTGCTGTTAGGTATCTGAGACACAATAAAGATGCAATTATAGGCGATGTTTCTAAAATTTTTACAAATGGAACATCTGCTGGTGGAGCACTTTCAGCTTTGATGGGAGCAAGTGGTGATAATCCAGGCTATGAAAAATATCTAGATGAGATTGGTGCATTAAATGAAAGTGATGCGATTTTTGGAGCAAGCTGCTATTGCCCAATTCACAATCTAGAGCATGCTGATATGGCTTATGAATGGCTATTCAATAAAGAAGATACCTTCCATATGTCTAAGAAGATAAAAACCGACAATGGGATAGAGCGTATTCCTTGGGATGAAAAAATGCCAGCATCACAAATGACTTTATCAGATGAGCTAGCTGCGATGTTTCCAGAATATGTCAATTCTCTTCATTTGAAGGGTGAAGATGGAACAGAATTGCTACTTGATGAAAATGGACAAGGAAGTTTTAAAGGATATATTATTTCTCTTTTGTGTCAGTCAGCTAGGGATGAATATGACAGTCACAAATATGCTGATAAGGGTGATTGGCTTACAGTAGCGGGTAGCAGGGTGGAAAATCAGGATTTTCTTAGCTTTGAGAATGACAAATTAGTAGGAATTGATTTTGATGCCTTTGTAAAAGCTATTACTAGAATGAAGCCTGTGCCTGCGTTCGATCACTTGGATTTAACTAGTCCAGAGAATGAAGAATTCGGTGATAAGAACGTGGAAGCCAGACATTTTACAAAGTTTGCTTTAGAGCATAGCGTGTCAGAAGGGGAGCTTGCCTCTAAGGAAATTATAAAGCTTATGAATCCAACCAAGCTAATACAGGACAGCACTTCTACAGTTGCTAAGCATTGGAGAATACGCCACGGCGCCTACGATAGAGATACAGCCCTTGCAATTCCTGTAATTTTACAGCTTATGCTTAAGAATAAAGGTTTTGATGTAGACTTCGCTTTACCATGGGGTGTACCACATCGCGGCGACTATGACCTAGAGGATTTATTTGCTTGGATAGATAATTTGTGTAAATAGAAAATTGAATAATGTTGGAGGATTTTTATGAAAAAATTAGCGGTAGTTACTACAGTATCAGTTGTAGCATTAGCATTGGCGGGTTGTACTAATGCTGAAACTGATAGTAGTGCATCAGCAGAAGTTACAGAGGAGGTAGATTATGCTTCTTCTATAATTGATGTAAATTTAAATGCGTCGGAAAGTGTAATTGCTGTAAATAGTCCAGGGATGATGGGAGAATCCGTCACACCGACTGGAGCTAGTGCGGTAATATCTATTTCAGGTGATTTATCAAACATTGATTATTCGAACGCAGTTTTAAAACTTACAGATGGGGATGGATACTATGCAAACGAATTTGGAGATCCTGAAATTCAATTAGATGAAACTGCTTGGAACAATGGAAGCTATACATTAAATTTTGATGATGAAACTATTGCGACTCTATTTACTAGAGAAACAGTAACTGTAGATGATACAACTGGAGGTCCAGGTTGGACACAGTTTGGCGGCAATGGTAATGGTCAGTACTTCTTTAATTTGGCAGTCAGCGGACTTAAAAATGGAGATGAAGAAATTCCTGAGCAAACCTTTAGAGTATGCTATTACGTTTACAATCGAGATGGTAGCGACAAGGCACGAGTAACATTAGCTGACTATATTAATGTTTATGATTATGAGACAGATGAAAGTCTTGTTGAAGAAAAATCTCTCTCTGATTGGGGACTCTCAGTTACAGCAGATAAAACCCCAGTATGGACTTGGATTGACGATGAAACAGCAGGAAAGTCTACAACAATCAATGGAACAGTTCCAGTACTTTGTGATACCGAGCAGGATGATTTTTATCTGACTTGGCCTGAGGGAGTTGATGCTTCAAATCTTTCAGCTTCAGATGTCACAATTAAATTGACTGGAGCTTATGGCGACGAGCTAGTTCTTAATGCTGATTCTGATTACTATGTATATAGTTCTGAGTCAGAAACACAGATTGCATTGCCTTATGTTTACATGGCTTTTACGCCAGTCTATAATTCAATGACAATTTCAGTTGATTCTGCGGCTATTGACGGAGATGTGGATGAGACTGATTTGTCCCAGACCTATGAAGTGGCTTCTGTATATGTTTATGAGTTACAGCATGGTGGACTTGCTGAGGAAGGAGCAGTACTTTGTTACCAGTTCTATGGATTTGATGAGTCTACAGTAAATAGTACGTCTCAATTGATGAATTCATTTGAATACGTTCTAATGAGATATGATGATAATGGAGACAAGCTATACTACAGCGAGTCAGATGAAGTATCAGATTATAACAAAGCTGATAGATACCAAGCAGATGAAGAACTATTTGGTACAAAATTTTGGAACCAATCTATTCTGTACAATACAAAGGTAGATGAAATTTTAGAGGATGGCACGAAGGTTTACGGTACGACTGTAGTTGATGGTCGGGAGTATTACAAGGTTATTCCAAACGGCGCCGACGATGATTTTGGCTGGGATGGAATGGACTTGCGTGGAGTACTAAAGACAGCAACAGAAGCTTATGAAAATGGACTGAGACCTGCTGCTGGTTATGCTTTTGCCAATACAGATGATTTTGCAGAAAGGTTTGCCAAATACAATTATGGTCATGATTATTGGGTTGCACATTCAATGTGGCCATGGGTTGAAGGCGTTGAAGTTGGTTGGATGAATGATCCTGCTGAATACAAGGGCGGTTTCCAAGATATTACCTCAGAAGAGTATGGTGCATATACATATGAAGGTGATGGTGAATATCCAGATTGGACAGCACCAGAAGCATCAGATGCTGCTGAAAATGAATGGTGGCCTTGGTTGAGAGAAAAGGGGGCACATTCAGATTTATTTGAAGCATTAGATAAATATATCGATGCAAATTACTAATAGCATTTTTTCTAAATTTTGCTAAGCCATTATTTTTACATAAGTTCCCCAAGGCAGTTTATTTGTTTTGCCTTGGGGAATTTTCTTTGTAGGATACAATTCTTGAGGATGAGAGCGTAATAATTCTCATTTCCTATTAATTCCATTAGGGAATTAATAGGAAGTCTAATTGGAATTTTTTTTTCACAATTTTGTTATAAAATAAAAAATGCTTCTAGGGGAAGGGGTTATTTATGCCTCTATTAGTGCAAAAGGGATAGATACATAATATGAAAAAGTGTGAAAATTCAAATAAGCTAAGACATAGGAGGTTAAGCTTTATGAAATTGAAAATGCTAAAGGTGACGGCAAGTCTATTAGCAACAAGCGCACTTGTTTTTTCCGGCTGCGGTCAGGCAGCTGAAACATCCACAGAGGTATCATCTGAGGTTTCTGAGGCAGAGGCTACTGAAGTGGTAACAAATCTAGAGCAAATCGATAATAGCAAATGGCTCTATAACGAGGATGATAATGTATATTATCAAATCGGAATTCAGTATTGTGAAAATCCAGCAGATTTAACGTATGAAACCTTGGCAGTTTATGTACCAGGTGAGTATATGGATGCCACAGATAATGGAGATGGCACATATACATGTGAGATTAATTATGATAATACCGCAGGCTCAAGTAATTATACAGCTGCTACTGCGCCAATCGCTCTTCCTGTAAATACACCAGGTTATGCAGCTATGGATGCACCTACAGAGTATGATTCAAGCTTTGGTTATGGCTCAGTTTCAGATTACACAAGTGAAGGATTTATTCTTGTTGTTGCAGGAGCGAGAGGTAGAGATGCTGGAGCACCTGCGGGAGTAACCGACTTTAAGGCAGCAATCAGATATATCAGATACAATGACGGCAATATCGCAGGAGATATGGAGAGATTCTTTACCCTTGGTATGTCAGGTGGTGGCGCTCAGTCAGCGCTTCTTGGTATTACAGGTGATTCTGATTTGTATGATGCATACCTAGAAGAAATTGGTGCTGTTATGGGCGTATCAGATGCTGTAATGGGATCACAGGCTTGGTGCCCAATCACAAACCTTGATAGTGCAGATGCTGCATATGAGTGGAACATGGGTAATACACGTTCTGATTTAACAGATGAAGAGCAGGAAATTTCTGATGAACTAACTGCATATTATGCAGATTATATCAATGCACTTGGACTAACTGACGAGGATGGCAATGTGCTTACTCTTGAAGAGTCGGAAGATGGAAGATACCAGTCTGGCAGCTATTATGATTATATTAAAGAAGTGATAGAGACTTCTCTTAATAACTTCTTGTCTGATACAGAATTTCCTTATGACAGTGATGCTTCTTCAGGCAAAGGCGGCGGAGGCGGCTTTGGCGGCGACTTCGGCGGTGACTTTGGCGGAGGCGATTTCGGCGGTGATTTTGCAGGTCCTGGCGGTGATGGTGCAGATATGGGCGAAGGTCCTGGTACTGATGAAGCTGCAGGTGATGAAGAAACTGATTACACTGCTATAGATGATATTGCACGTACTGAAACTACCGCAGGAGTTACTATAAGTGGAACATACGATACAGTTCAGGACTATATAGATGCTCTTAATGCTAATGGTACTTGGGTAGAGTATGACGAAGAAACTAACACAGCTACAATAACAAGCATAGCTGACTTTACTGAAGCTGTTAAGCCTGTATCTAAAGAGCTTGGTGCATTTGATCAGTTAGATGGTGGTCAGGGTGAGAATACTTTATTTGCTACAGGAGATGGTGAAGTTGGACATTTTAATACTACTTTAGCAGATATTCTTGAAGAAATAGGATCTGAGTATGCGGATGATTATGCTGAAGCTCTAGCAGTTATAGATTCAGTAGGCAATACAGTTGCTACAAGACTTAATATGTATAGCCCAATGTATTATCTCCGTTCAGATTCAGAAGGCTATGAGTCATCTACTGTTGCCCAGTACTTTAGAATAAATTCGGGATTATGGCAGTCCGATACAGCTGTTAATACAGAGGTTAACTTAGCTCTTGCACTTGAAAATTACTCAAGCGATATCGATGTTGACTTTACTACAGTTTGGGGTATGCAACACGTAGAGGCTGAGCGCACAGGCGATTCAACTACTAACTTTATTGAATGGGTTAATGAGTGCCTTGCAGGACAATAAAGTATTATTTTAATTCGTATTTGTAATTAAATTTTGGCACCTTGGTACGTAGAGTACCAGGTGCCTTTTTTAATTCTAATTTGGAATTAATTAACCCTAAAATCAGAATTTTTTTATCTGGATTATTTGTATAAAATACAAAAAAAGGAGCAAGAGTATATGGATAAGCAAATTTTGATATTTTTGGATAGAGAGTTCGGTAGTGGAGGGCATAATTTAGCAAAAGAATTTGCAAGGAGATTAAATATTCCATATTACGATTACAATATTCTTGATGAAATGTTTAAGGACGACCCTGAGCTTGCATTGCTTTTGGCAAAGTATGATGACAAACCTGCTGGTATGTTTGTGACTAGACATATTCGTGGATACACAAATTCAATCGAAGAAAATCTCATGCTTATGCAATTCGATTTTATAAGAGAAAAGGCGGAAAAGGGTGAATCATTCGTTGTTGTAGGAAGATGTGCTGAATATATACTTGATGATTTTTCTAATTTGATTTCAATATTTGTGACGGCTGATTTTGATGATAGAGTAAAACGCGTCATGGAAAGAGAAAGCAAAACTAACGGTGAGGCTGTCAAAAAGATAAAACGTATTGACGAAATGCATAGGCGTGGATTCGATAAATTGTCGGGGAAGAAATGGGGGGCTTCCCAGTGCTATGATTTGTGCATTGACAGCACTGGACAGGATTTGAATGAGCTAGTGGATGTTTTGATGCCATATATAGAAATGAGAATTAAAAATTCATAAGAATTGTGTTGGAGTAAATAAATATGTTATCGATATCTCAAATATTTGCCGTTATTATTTTTGTGGCTATGTTCGCCTTGATAGTTACAGAAATTATACCAAGGCACTATGCAACTTTGCTATGCGCAGCTGCAACTATATTAGTGGTTTTTGTAATATGTATGCGAGATTATAGTGCGGTTATGGAATCGCTGAATATTACAAGTATATTTAAAGTTGATTTTTGGTATTCCCTTTCGGAGGGGGAATCAAACTCAGCAGGAATTAATTGGTCTACAATTCTTTTTATTGCAGGAATGATGGTGATGGTTGAAGGAATGGCAAAAGCAGGATTCTTTCAATGGTTATGTATGAAACTTGCAAAACTTGTGAACTATAAGCCTATACCATTACTGATTTCTTTTATGCTCATGTCATTTGTCTTGGCGATGTTTATTGACAGTATAACAGTTATTTTATTTTTAGCTGCCGTCACAGTTGAATTGGCAAAATTATTGAAACTTCATCCAGTGCCAATGATTTTAGCGGAGATATTTTGTGCTAATTTAGGTGGTTCGGCTACGATGTGCGGAGATCCTCCCAACATAATAATTGGAACGGCTTTAGGTTATACTTTTTTTGATTTTGTAAGCAATACTGGATTATTAGCGTTGGTTTGTCTTGTAGTTGTTATTGTTTATTATTATTTGATTAATAAAAAAGAGCTATCTGCAGAGCATATATCAAATGAAGATATTGCAAAGCTTCCTTCACCTGAATCTGCAATATCAAATAAGAAAGATTTTATAGTTAGTAGCGTTATATTTGGGCTTGCTGTAATTTTACTTGTTACTCATGCACAGACTGGACTTACAGTTGCATTTATTGGTGTATTTATTGCAATACTTACATTGATTACTTCTGGACGCAACGCGGGTGAACTTCTTAAGAAGGTTGATTATCCGACGCTCCTATTCTTTGTCGGTCTATTTGTTGTTGTCAGTGGCCTTGAATTAACAGGAATACTAGAAATACTCGCTGATTTTATTGGAAAGGTCAGCGGAGGAAATTTATACATAATGATTGCGATAATTATCTGGTTGTCGGCAATTGCTAGCGCAATTATTGATAATATACCTTTTGCAGCTACAATGGTGCCTGTCATCAAGGCGCTTGCACTTGCCCAAGGCGTGGATTTAGCTACTCTTTCGTGGGCTCTTGCAATGGGAACTGATGTTGGAGGATCTGCCACTCCTATAGGAGCATCGGCCAATGTGGTTGGGACGTCAGTTTCTACAAAGGCAGGTCATCCAATAACTTGGGGAAAGTATTTAAAAACTTCCCTACCACCTACGATAATCGTAATAACATTATCTATGGTAATTATATTTGTGCGTTATGTGTAAACGCAAATGTTACACTTTTAAAATATTTTTATGGAGGGACTTATGAGTGAAATTAACGATTTAAGAAGTGCTCTTGAGTATTTGAAAACTCAGCATGGGCAGCTAGTTGAAACTGATGTAGAAGCTGATCCTAATGCAGAAATTTCTGGCATCTATAGGTATGTAGGAGCGGGCGGAACTGTATCTCGTCCTACCAAGGAAGACGGACCTGCAATGTTGTTTAACAACGTAAAAGGCTTCCCTGATTCTAGAGTTGTTATCGGCATGCTTGCTAGCCGTAAGCGTGTAGGTATGCTGCTTGATGCTGATTATAAGAGACTGGGTTGGACATTGCGTGACGCTGTTAAAAATGCAATTCCACCAGTAGTAATTGATGGTGATGCACCTTGTCAGGAGGTTGTTTATAAAGCAACTGATTCTGATTTTGATTTGAGAAAATTAGTGCCAGCACCAACTAATACACCTGAGGATGCAGGTCCTTATGTAACAATGGGACTTTGCTCTGCAACAGATCCAGAGGATTCATCTATATCAGATGTTACGATTCATCGTCTTTGCATCCAATCAAAGGATGAAATGACTATGTGGATTACACCAGGTAGCCGTCATATTGGAGCTATGTGGGACAAGGCATTGAAGGCAAATAAGCCTCTTCCTATTTCTGTTTCAATTGGCCTTGATCCTGCAATTTATATGTCCGCAGGCTTTGAACCACCTACAACACCTTATGGATTTAACGAGCTTCAGATTGCTGGTGCACTTAGAGGAAAGCCAGTAGAGCTTGCAAAGTGCGTATCTATTCCAGAGACATGTATTGCACACGCAGAGTATGTCATTGAAGGTGAGCTAACACCAGGCATTACTATGCGTGAGGACATTAATTCTGACACTGGTAAGGCCATGCCTGAGTTCCCAGGCTATACAGGTGAGGCCAAAGGTGATGATCTGCCAAATTATCTTCCTGTTATCAAGGTCAAGGCGGTTACGCACCGGCATAATCCGATCATGCAAAGCTGCATCGGTCCCAGTAACGAACATGTTTCCATGGCCGGCATTCCCACGGAAGCCAGTATTCTTGATCTGGTGGAGCGCGCCATGCCGGGCAGAATTGTCAATGTTCACGCTGCACCCTGCGGCGGCGGCAAATTCGTTGCGATCCTTCAATTTCGGAAAGACAATATCAACGATGAGGGACGGCTGCGTCAGGCAGCTTTGTTGGCGTTCTCGGCTTTTTCCGAGTTGAAACATGTGTTTCTTGTAGATGAGGACGTGGACATCTTTGATATGAGCGATGTTATGTGGGCAATAACTACTCGTTTTCAGGGAGACCGAGATTTCATCGCCATTCCCGGTGTACATACCCATGTACTTGATCCGTCCAACGATCCTGCCTATGATCCCAGCTGTGTTGTTCACGGTATCGGCTGCAAGGCAATTTTT
>ERZ842401.1245-NODE-1245-length-36967-cov-13.039608_pt1 | contig 36967 bp, 25 predicted proteins | sample MGYA00521270_ERZ842401 | MGnify/ENA primary metagenome ERZ842401 (study PRJEB31892, sample SAMEA3878208) | bioreactor metagenome | biome: Moose rumen | place: Sweden | collected 2011-10 | study: EMG produced TPA metagenomics assembly of the PRJEB12797 data set...
AGGCTTCCAGGATGTTGTAGAAGCCAATCATGTTGCTCTGGATGTAGGCGTCCGGGTTCTCAATCGAATACCGCACCCCCGCCTGAGCCGCCAGGTTCACCACGATGTCGAACTTCTCCTCGGCAAACAGCCTGTCCACCAGCGCCTTGTCGGCAATATCCCCCTTTACGAACTTGTACTCGCTTTCGGATTCTTCGCTTGTGCTCAGAATGAAAGAGAGCCGGTACTCCTTCAAGGAAGGGTCGTAGTAATCGTTTAGGTTGTCCAGCCCCACCATGCTCACAGGCTCCCCCTGAAACCCCTCCTTCAGGAGCCTCAGCACCAGGTTCGCCCCTATAAATCCGGCGCTGCCGGTAACCAGTATCTTTTTCATCCTTAGTCTCTTTTGAAAATATCCCGCGTATATACTTTGGAGGCCACATCGTCCAATGCAGCATCATAGCGGTTGGCGATGATGGCGTCGGCCTGGGCCTTGAACGCCTCAATATCGTTGACCACCCGGCTGCCGAAAAAGGTAATGCCGTCCTGCAGCGTGGGCTCGTACACAATCACCTTTGCGCCCTTGGCCTTGATGCGCTTCATGATGCCCTGGATGGCGCTCTGCCTAAAGTTGTCGGAATTGGACTTCATCGTTAGGCGGTATACTCCCACCACCACTTCGCGCTCCTTCACGGCGTCGAAGGCGCTGGATGCGGTGTAGTACCCGGCCTTCTCCAGCACCCGGTCGGCAATGTAATCCTTGCGGGTACGGTTGCTGTCCACGATGGCCTTGATGAGGTTCTCCGGCACGTCGTTGAAGTTCGCCAGCAGCTGCTTGGTGTCCTTCGGGAGGCAGTACCCGCCATAGCCGAAAGATGGATTATTGTAGTGCGTGCCGATACGCGGATCCAGCCCCACGCCCTCGATAATCGCCTGCGTATCAAGTCCTTTCATCTCCGCGTAGGTATCCAGCTCATTGAAGAATGAAACCCGTAGCGCCAGATAAGTGTTCGCAAAAAGCTTCACCGCCTCCGCCTCCGTGCTCCCCATAAACAGCACCGGAACGTCCTCCTTAATCGCCCCCTCCTTGATGATAGCCGCGAAAATGGCCGCCGCCTCAGATAAAGGGGCCTCTGCGAGCGTTGGCGTTGCGATGGCCGAAGGGAAAGAGGCCTTTTCCGGAGCATTTGCCCGGACAGGGTCGCGAAGCGACGCTCCGGGAAAGGCCTCCTTCCCTTCGTCGTACCCGACAATGATCCTGCTGGGATACAGATTGTCATACAGCGCCTTGCTCTCGCGAAGGAACTCCGGCGCGAAGATAATCTTCGGGACCACCACCTTGAACGTGCCGTCGGCTTGGCGTTCCCGGTAGGAGAACTTCTCCCGGACGGAACGCGTGTACCCCACCGGCACAGTGGACTTGATAACCATCACGGCCGAAGGATTCACCTCCAGCACCAGCTCAATCACCTCCTCCACATGCGACGTGTCGAAGAAATTCTTCTTCGGATCATAGTTGGTAGGAGCCGCAATCACGACAAAATCGGCATCCTTGTACGCGGCCCTGCCGTCCAGCGTGGCGGTGAGCTGCAACGGCTTCTCCGCCAAGTACTTCTCTATGTACTCGTCCTGGATGGGCGAGACCTTGCGGTTAATCTTTTCCACTTTTTCCGGAATTACGTCCACCGCCGTCACCTCATGGTGCTGGGCGAGCAGCGTGGCGATGGAAAGGCCCACGTATCCGGTTCCTGCTACTGCTATTTTCATGTTTGCTTGATTTTACTGGGTTCAACACAGGACACGCCTATATTCCCCCTGCCAAAGAGTATAAACCGGCAGGAGGACAGGAAGGCGTGCGAAACCTTGTCTTTGGTTTCTGTCTTTGCGCCACTATGGCCAGCAAGCGCGCCGACTGCCTGGTTGTCCGGGTTGGAATAACTTTGCAAAGATAGTAAAATTTCTTGAATCACAGGCCCAAAACAGCCAAGAAATGCAGGCTGGACATGTTAAAACTTTTTATTAAATATCGGCAAAAAATAGTATCTTTGAAAACCGTAAAAAAAACGGCCGCATGACACCCAGGGAAGCTTTGAAGACATATTGGGGCTACGAGCAGTTCCGCCCCATGCAGGAAGAAATCATCCGGGAAGCCCTGGAGGGAAAAGACGTGCTGGCCATCCTCCCCACCGGCGGTGGAAAAAGCGTCTGCTTCCAGGTGCCGGCGCTCCTGAAGGACGGCCTGGCGCTGGTGGTAACCCCGCTCATAGCCCTCATGAAAGACCAGGTGCAAAACCTGCAGGAACGGGGCATCCGGGCCCTGGCGGTGCACGCCGGCATGGACCGCAGGCAGGTGGACCTGGCCCTCAACAACGCCGCTTATGGGGACTACAAGTTCCTCTACCTCTCCCCCGAGCGCCTGAAAACCCAGCTGTTCCAGAGCTACTTGAGCGTGCTCAACGTCTCCTTCATAGTGGTGGACGAAGCCCACTGCATCTCCCAGTGGGGCTACGACTTCCGCCCGGACTACCTGGAAATTGGGGAACTCCGCAAGAAGCTGGACGCCCCCGTAATAGCCCTCACCGCCACAGCCACCCCGGAAGTGGCGGCCGATATCATGGACCGCCTCCGCTTCCCGGAGCCCAACCTCCTCAAATCCGGTTTCGAACGGCCCAACCTCAGCTACATCGTGCGCAAGGTTCAGGACAAAACCGGACAAATCCGCAGCATCTGCGAAGGGGTGAAGGGCAGCGGCATCGTGTACGTGCGCAGCCGCTCCCGCGCGGAGGAACTCTCGGCATCGCTCCGCCAGGCAGGCATCAGCGCCAGCTTCTACCACGCGGGCCTGGGCGCCGCCACCCGTTCCCGCCGGCAGGAAGAGTGGAAAAGCGGCGCGGTGCAGGTGATGGTGTGCACCAACGCCTTCGGCATGGGAATCGACAAGGCCGACGTCCGCTTTGTAGTGCATGCCGATGTCCCGGAAAGCCCCGAAGCCTACTTCCAGGAGGCCGGGCGGGCCGGGCGGGACGGAAAACCCTCCTACGCCGTCCTACTCTGGAACGGCACGGATATCAGGCGCTTGCACCAGATTCAAGAAGTCTCTTTCCCTTCGATGGAATTCATAGAAGACATCTACCAGAAGATGCACATCTTCTTCGAAATCCCCTACGACACGGGGATGGGGCGCATGCTCAAGCTGGACCTTCCCACCTTCTGCAAGCGCTTCAACCTGCAGCGCTCCCCCGCCTGGTACGCCATCAAGTACATCGAAAGGGAAGGCCACTGGAGCGTGGCCGAAGACACGGACATCCAAACCCGCGTGCACATAGAAATCGACCGCACGGCGCTCTATTCCACGGACCTCCCCTCCCCGGAGACGCCTCCCCTGCTGGAAGCCTTAATGCGCTCCTACACAGGCATTTTCTCCTTCCCGGTGGGCATTGACGAGGAGTACATAGCCGGCCGCATCGGCACCTCCGTCCCCCACCTCCGGGAGCTCCTTTATCAGCTGAGCATCAACCATATCATCCGCTACATTCCGGCCGATCATGCCACGGTGGTGTACCTCCACCATCCCCGCCTGCGCCCCGGCGACGTGCAGCTCACACCCCGCCGCCACCAGATGCTCAAGGACGCCTCCTCCCGGCGGATGCAGACGATGACGGACTTTGTGGAGGAAGAGACCGAATGCCGCTCGCAGTTCCTCCTCCGCTACTTCGGCCAGGCAGAGAGCGCCCCCTGCGGGAAGTGCGACGTCTGCCGCGCCGCAGCAGCCGCCCCGGCCGACCTTCCGGAGCGCCTGAAAGCCCTAATTGCGTCACGTTCAGGAAATTACACCCTCAAGGAGCTCCGCGGCGCCTTCGGCCCGGAAGAGCGGCGCTGGCTGGCAGTGCTCCGGGAACTCATCGACCGGGGCGAAGTTCCCCCCTATTCCGGATAATTGTTGTATCTTTGCGTGTTTAAGGACCGATGGCCAAGACAAAAGACATCCTGCTGGAGCGGATCCGCAACGGCGAATCCCTGAGCCTGGGGCAGCAGCTCTCGCTGAGCCTCATGCTCAGCTATCCGGCCATCCTGGCCCAGCTGTCCTCCGTGATGATGCAGTACATAGACACTTCCATGGTGGGCCATCTGGGGGCGGCTGCGGGAGCGTCTATCGGCCTGGTTTCCACTTGTTTATGGCTCATGGGCGGCTTTGGGATGGCGGCCACCAGCGGCTTCTCCGTGCAGGTGGCGCACCGCATCGGCGGAAACGATTTCCGGGGCGCGAGGGACATCCTCCGGCAGGGCCTCGTGTGCGTTCTGGCCTTCAGCGCCGTCATCGCCCTCATAGGCGTGGCCATCTCCGGGCAGCTCCCCTACTGGCTGGGCGGCTCGGAGGAAATTGCGGCCGACGCCTCCAAGTACTTCCTCATCATGTCGCTCTTCCTGCCCGTCATGATTCTGGACTGGACCTGCGCCGCCATGCTGCAGGCCAGCGGCAACATGAAGGTACCCAGCATCTTAAGCATCGGCATGTGCCTGATGGACGTCATCTTCAATTACCTGTTCATCTATGTCCTGGGGATGGGCGTGGTGGGGGCGGCCATCGGCAGCGGCCTGGCGGAACTCCTCACCGCCATCCTCATGTTCTCCTTCCTGGTCTTCCGATCCAAGGAGCTCAAGCTCACCCAGGAACGGGGCAGCTTCCGGCCCACTGCGCCGGTTGTGCGGAAAGCCCTGGACATCAGCGGTCCCATGGCACTGCAGAACGTGATTATGCGGGGCGGTTACATTGCCGCCACGGTGATTGTGGCGCCGCTCGGAACCATCTCTATAGCAGCCAATTCCTTTGCCATCACGGCCGAAAGCCTCTGCTACATGCCCGGGGCCGGCATTGCCGATGCGGCCACCACCCTGGTGGGCCAGTCCATCGGCGCCCGGCGCAAGGAACTGGCCAAGCGTTTTGCCTGGATTACCACCTTCTCGGCGATGGGCATCATGGGCCTGCTGGCCATCCTGATGTATATCTTCGCCCCTGAGATGATGGGCCTGCTAACGCCTGATGCAGAGGTGATTGCGTTGGGTGCGAAGGTGCTCCGGATAGAAGCCTTCGCCGAACTGGGCTATGCAGCATCGATGGTGGCCTACGGAGCGTGCGTGGGCGCGGGCGACACCAAGTGGCCCAGCCTGATGAACATGGCTTCCATGTGGATTGTGCGCATCATTCCCGCCATTTTCCTTACCCGTGCGTACGGGCTGGTGGGCTTCTGGATTTGCATGGCGGTGGAACTCTCTTTCCGCGGCGCCATTTTCCTCATTCGCCTCTACCGGGGCCGATGGCTGAAGGAAGCCCTTTAAAGTCTCAGAAGCGGAGAGGCTTCGCCGCGGCGGAGCACCCTGAGGCCGATGCTGCCGGGCGCCACGCCAACGGCCTTCAGCGCCTGGCTGGTGCAGTCGTAGGCCAACTGAGGGGTGTTGTTGTTGCCGCTGAGGTGGCAGAGGAAGATGTTCCGGAGCCCCGGGTGCATCAGGCGCTGGACGGTGGCGGCGCAGTCCTCGTTGGAAAGGTGGCCGGCGCCCCGGACAATCCGGTTCTTGAGTTCCTGCGGGTAGCTGCCGCCAAGAAGCATCTCCACGTCGTAATTGGATTCTATCACCAGGGTGGTGGCCAGCGAGCCCCAGCGGAGGGCGTCGGCCGGCACATGGCCCAGGTCGGTCATTAGGACAAACAGTTCTTCTTCGCAGCGGATGGCATAGCCTACGCACTGGGTGGCGTCGTGCGGCACTTCGAAGTACTGCACGTCAAAGTCCGGGGTGACGGGATTCCAGACGCCCCATTCCAGATTCTGCCGGCACGCTCCTATCCACTGGGAGGTGAAGGGATGGCGGGAAAGGGCCCCGTGCAGCACCGGCGTGGTCCACACCGGTACCGAAAGGCGCTTGCAGAAGGAGCCCAGGCTGCGGATGTGGTCCCCATGGTCGTGGGTGATGAGGATGGCGGAGATATCGGCCAGGCAAAGGCCCACGTACTCAAGTTTTCTCTTCACCCGGCGGAAACTCACCCCAGCGTCTATCAGGATGCCCGAAGAGGGACCCAGCAGCAGGGAACAGTTCCCGCAGCTGCCGCTGGAGAAGCTGATGAAACGCGTCATAGCGTATCCTCCTCCTTGCAGTAGCGGGCAATCGCAGGGTAGGCCGCCTCCACGCCCAATTCTCCGGCGCGGGACAGGTCTATGCAGCCTTTCTCCTTGTCTTTCAGGTAAATGAGCACCAGCGCCCGGTTAAAGTAGGCGTCGGCCATCCAGGGATACTGCTGGATGGCTTTGTCGTAACTTTCCATGGCCTCCACGTAGCGGGAGCTGAGCACGTAGAGGTTGCCCAGGTTGAACTGGATGTAGGGGAAAGAAGGAAGAAGGGCCGATGCGGCCTCCATGTCGGCGAGCGCCTCCGAGTAATCGTATTCCTGGGTGACCTGCTCCCGGACGCGGGCGCGGGTGTTCTTCTGGTCGTCCATCGTGAGGGTTTGCACGTTGGACTCGAAGGAGGCTATGAACTCGATCATCTCGGCCCGGAGCACGCCCCGGTTCATGAGGTAGAAGGCCTTGTAATAGATGTCGTAGGGGTCAGTTCCCTCGGTTTCGGCGGCGCGGGAGAAGTGCTGCAGCGCCTGGGAGTACTGGCGGTCGGCCAGGTCTTTGAGCCCTTCCAGGAACGCTCCGGAAGGGCCGGTTCCGGAAGGCTCTTTGAGCACCTGCTCAGGCACTTCCGTATTTTTCCCGGAAGACACGGCTACCGGCAGCGGCAGGGAGGCGATGAACTGCTCCAGCAGCCGGTTCTCGTAGCGGTGCTCCAGGGCGTAGTTGGTGTTGTCGGCCTTGTCCGTGAGCACGAACTTGTAGAGGGGTTTCAAGTTGATGTCCACGTCCCGGTGGCGCAGCATCTCGTTGTCGAAGCCGCTCCGGGCGAAGTCTGCATCCAGGGCCAGCAAGCCGCTGTATTTCCTGGTTGTGTCGGCAAAATTGGCCCCCTCGGCGGTACTGGCGCGGTATTCCGCCACTTTCCGCTGAGCAGTGCGGTAGTCCTCCCGGGAAGCACGGTTCATGCCCAGCTGCAACTCTACGTAGGCCCGGTTCTGGTAGGCCTTGGCAAAGTCCGGATACAGGTCTATAGCCTTGTTGTAGTCGGCCAGTGCATCGTCCCAGCGCTGCATGTCTATGAAAAAGCCCGCCCGGTTGAAGTACGCCAGCACGTTCCCCGGATTGATGGCAATCACCCGGTCCATATCCTCCAGTGCCCCCTGGAAATCGCCCACCTGGGCGCTCAGGAGGCTCCTGTTGTAGAGGGTGAGGGCGTTCCCCGGCTCGTAGGCCAGCACTTTGTTCAGGTCTGCCATGGCTTCGTTCAGGCGGCCCTCCTCGGAGTACACCAGCGCCCGCTGGAAATAGGCCAGCGTGAGGGTGGAATCCAGCTCGATGGCGTGGTTGTAGTCTTCGAGGGCCTCGCCGTAAGAGCGCTGGGCCGCCTTGAGTCCGCCCCGCCGGATGTAGCCTTCAGGCTCGAAACGGTCCAGGCCGATGGCCTTGTCGTAGTCGGCCAAGGCTTTAAGGGTATCGCCCAGGAAGAGGTACGAGGCCCCGCGGTTCAAGTATGAGGAAGGGTCCCTGGGCTCCTGGCGGATGTATTTGTCGAAGTCCTGGATGGCCCGCTCGAACTGCCGGCTCAGGAAGTAGGTAACCCCGCGGGTGAAGTACAGGCCGGAGGAGCCGGGCCTGAGCCGGATGGCCTGCGCCAGGTCTTCCAGGGCCGAATCGTAGTCGCCGGAGCGGCTCTCGGTGATGGCCCGGTAATGGTAGCCCGAGGTGAAAACGGGATTCAGACGCACAGAAGTGGAAAAATCGGCCCGCGCACCGCGGATGTCGCCCAGGTTGTACTTGGCGATGCCCCGGTAGAAGAAGGTCCAGTGGTCCGACGTGTCCAGCTGCGCCAGGATGTTGAAGTTGGCCACTGCATCGGCCAGCCTGCCTTCCTGCAGGGCCATCCTTCCCCGGAAGGAGAACACGTCCTTGTCGTACTGCGCCGCAGCCCGCATCCCCGGAAAGAAGAGTACGAGCACCAGCAGCAGCCGGAAGGCCGTGAACCTGTATTTTTCAAAAAAAATTTTCATTTAAGCGCCGAATTATCTAATTTCGCGCCAAATGACAAAGTTAACAAAAATATTTGTCTTTTCTGCAGTGCTCATCGCTTTGGGTGGCGGCACGGCCCTCGCCGGAGTAAAGCCCGCCTCAGAGGTTCCGGCGCCGCCCGTGCGGGTATCGGTGAGCACCCTCAACGGAGAGATGGTGCTGGATTCCACCGTCCTGCGCTCGCAGGTGGAGTTTCTGGCAAGTCCCGCCATCGGCGGCCGCGCCACCGGCACCACAGGCTCCCAGCGGGTAATCGGCTGGCTGGGCGAGTCCTTTCAGAACATGGGTCTGGAGCCCGTCGCCGGCACCTACTACCACGGTTTCCGCACCGGTTCCGGCAGTTTTGGACGGAATGTAATCGGCTGTATCAAAGGCAGTTCCACGCCTGAGCGCTTCATTGTGGTAATGGCGCACTTCGACAACCTCGGCACCCTGAACGGCGCTTTCTATCCCGGGGCCGACAGCAACGCCTCGGGGGTGGCGGCCCTCCTCGGCCTGGCCCGGATGTTCGCCGAAATGCGCGACTGCGGCAAAACCTACGGCCACAGCCTCCTCTTCGTGGCCCTGGATGCAAAAGAAAAAGGCATGGCCGGAGCCGACGCCCTCCACTCGCTCCTCTCCCGCCGCGACATGCAGGTGGACCTGGTGGTGAATCTGGACCAGCTGGGCTCCTCCCTGGCACCCCTCCACAAAGAGCGCCCGGACTACCTTATCATGCTCTGCGACAGCGCCGCTCCCAGCGGAACGGCTTCCATCAATGCCGCTTCCTGCAGGCTTACCCTGGAAAGGGCCAACGTCACGCAGGGACTGAACCTGGACCTGGGCTTCGACTATTACGGCAGCCGGGACTTCACCCGCCTCTTCTACCGCAACATCAGCGAGCAGCGCGTGTTCCTGGAGCACGGCATCCCCGCCGTCATGTTCACTTCCGGCATCACCCTCAACAACAACAAGCCCGTAGACACCCCCGAAACCCTGGACTACAGCCTCCTCCACCGCCGCGTCCGCCTCATCTTCCTCTTCCTCCACCGCCTGCTGTAGCCAAGCGGAAACGGGTGAAACTACATGCGTTCCGGCAGCCGGATGCCCAGCAGGCCCATGGCGGTACGCAGCGTGCGGGCCAGCACGTCTATGAGTTCCAGCCTGTAGCGGAGCACGGCCGGGTCCTCTTCCTTGAGGATGGGCGTGTCGTGGTAGTACTGGTTGAACTCCTTGGCCAGTTCGTAGGCGTAATTGGCAATCACGGCGGGGCTCAGCGCGGCGCCGGCCTCCTGCACCTTGCCGGGGAAGAGCCCGAGCAGCTTGGTCAGGCGGATTTCCTTGGCCGACGGAGCCGAAGTGAGCTGGATATCGGCCGGTCCGTAAGCCACGGTGGCCTTGCGGAGGATGCTGCAGATGCGCGCGTGGGTGTACTGGATAAAGGGGCCGGTGTTGCCGTTGAAGTCGATGGACTCCTTGGGGTTGAAGAGCATGGTCTTCTTGGGATCCACCTTGATAATGAAGTACTTCAGGGCGCCCAAGCCGATCATGTGATACAGTTTGTCCTTCTCCTCCTCGGAGAGGTCGGCCAGCTTGCCGCTTTCCTCGGAGGTCTTTTTGGCCTCCTGGTACATCTGCTCTATAAGATCGTCGGCATCCACCACGGTACCCTCGCGGGACTTCATCTTGCCTTCCGGAAGCTCCACCATGCCATAGGACAGGTGGTAAATCCGGGAAGCCCATTCGAAGCCCAGCTTGGCCAGGATGAGCTTGAGCACCTGGAAATGGTAATCCTGCTCGTTCCCCACCACATACACGTGGGAATCCAGTTTAAACGTGTCGAAGCGGCGCTCGGCCGTACCCAGGTCCTGGGTGATGTACACGGAAGTTCCGTCGCCGCGGAGCACCAGCTTGCGGTCCAGGCCGTCGGCCGTCAAGTCGCACCAGACGCTGCCGTCCGGGTCCTTCACGAACACGCCTTCCTGCAAACCCTTCTGCACCAGTTCTTTCCCCAGCAAGTAAGTCTCCGACTCATGGTCCACCTGGTCGAAGGTGATGCCCAGGGCGGCATAGGTCTCGTCAAAGCCCTTGTACACCCAGCCGTTCATCATGGACCAGAGTGCCCGCACGTGAGGGTCTCCCTGCTCCCACAGGACCAGCATCTTGTGCACCTCGTCAATCACTTCCGGATGCTCTTTCTCCAGCTGGGCATAAGCCACGTAGCAGTCTCCCACCAGGTGGTCCCCCTTCTTGCCGGTGCTCTCCGGAGTGGCCCCGTCAAAGAGCTTCTCCCAGGCGTACATGCTCTTGCAGATGTGCACGCCCCGGTCGTTCACGATGGTGGACTTGACGACCTCGTTTCCGCAGGCCTTGAGGATGCGGGAAACGCTGTCTCCCAGGAGGTTGTTGCGGATGTGCCCCAGATGCAGCGGCTTGTTGGTGTTGGGGGAGGAGAACTCCACCATGATACGCTTGCCGGTAGGGGCCAGCTGCCCGTAGGAAGCGTCGGCCGCAATGGCGGAGAGCGACTCGTTCCAGTACATGGGCGAGAAGGAGAGGTTCAGGAAACCCTTGACGCTGTTGAACGCCCGGATTTCGGGGACGTTGGCCACAAGCCACTCGCCGATGGCATTGCCGGTGACATCCGGCGCCTGGCGGGTGATCTTCAGGAGCGGGAAGGTGACCAGGGTGTAGTCCCCTTCGAACTCCTTGCGGGTAACAGACACCTGAAGTGACGTTTCCGCCACTTCAGCATTGTACAAAGCCCGGATTGCCTCCGCGGCTTTCTTCTGGATAAACAGTTCCGGCGTCATCCCAGATACCCCTTAAGCAGTTTGGAACGGGAAGGGCTCTTGAGCCGGCGGATGGCCTTTTCCTTGATCTGGCGCACACGCTCGCGGGTGAGGCCGAAGCGTTCGCCGATCTCTTCCAGGGTCATTTCCTGGCAGCCGATGCCAAAGAAGGACTTGATAATCTCGCGTTCACGGTCTGTGAGGGTGCTCAGGGCCCGTTCGATTTCCGTATTCAGGGACTCGTTCACCAGGCCTTTGTCGGCACTGGGGGAATCGTCGTTGGGCAGCACGTCCAGCAGGCTGTTGTCTTCCCCTTCCACGAAGGGAGCGTCCACGCTCACGTGGCGGCCGCTCACCCGGAGGGTATCCGAAATCTTGTCCTTGGGAACGTCGATCATCTCCGACAGTTCCTCGTTGGAAGGCTGGCGCTCGTTCTCCTGTTCGAACTTGGAAAGGGCCTTGTTGATCTTGTTCAGGGAGCCCACCTGGTTCAGGGGAAGGCGCACGATGCGGCTCTGCTCGGCCAGGGCCTGAAGGATGCTCTGCCGGATCCACCAAACGGCGTAGGAAATGAACTTGAAGCCGCGGGTTTCGTCGAACTTTTCGGCCGCCTTGATCAGGCCCAGGTTGCCCTCGTTGATGAGGTCGGGGAGGCTGAGGCCCTGGTTCTGGTACTGCTTGGCCACGGATACCACAAAACGCAAGTTGGCGCGGGTGAGTTTCTCCAGGGCGGCCTGGTCCCCTTTGCGGATGCGCTGGGCCAGTTCCACTTCCTCGTCGGGGGTAACCAGCTCTTCGCGGCCGATCTCCTGAAGGTACTTGTCCAGCGACGCGCTCTCGCGGTTGGTGATGGACTTGGTAATTTTAAGCTGTCTCATTCTCTATCTCTATATAAAAAATTACGGTCGGTCCCTGTAAGGAACCGGCCGCAATAACTGTCAGGTGGCAAATCCCTTACTTGCCAAAGCCGAAGTAGAACGCCTTTCCGTTCTTGTCCACGCCTTCGATATAAACGGCGCGGCTGGCCTTCTTGGCCTTGGCCACAATGTCTTCGGGTTTTGAAACCTGCTCGTTGTTCACGTAAACGATAATCTGTCCCGCCTTGGCGCCGGCATCGGCCATCTTGCCTTCTCCCACAGCTACAATCTCCACACCGGAGCGGAGACCCAGGGCCTTCAGCGTTTCCGCGTCGGCCGGCTTGAGCCGGGCTCCATAGAAGGAAACCGAACCATCCACATCCATGGCACCGTTTTCGGTGGAAGCGGCATGGAAAGTAACGGTAACGGTCTTCTGCTGGCCGTCCCGGACAAAAGCAACTTCCGCTTTGTCTCCGGGGTGGTACTCATTCACCTTGGCCTGTACGGAAGAAGCATCCTTAATAGCCTGACCGTCAATGGAAACCAGGACATCGCCCTTGGCCAGACCAGCCTCTTCGGCGGCACTTCCCTTCAAAACCTCGTAAATATATACGCCCGACACGGAAGAAAGTTTCATTTCGTCGGCAATCTTTTTGTCCACCGTACCCATGGAGATGCCCAGGACCGCGCGCTTCACGGCACCGTAGTCTATAAGGTCGGCCACCACGCGCTTCACGATGTTCACCGGCACGGCGAAAGAGTAGCCCGTGTAGGAGCCTGTCTGGGAAACGATGGCGGTGTTGATGCCCACCAGTTCTCCCTTCTTGTTCACCAGGGCGCCGCCGGAATTGCCGGGATTCACCGCCGCATCGGTCTGGATGAAGGACTCGATCTTGAATTCTCCGCTGCCGTCGGGCATGGAACGGCCCTTGGCCGATACGATGCCGGCGGTGATGGTACTGCGGAGCTGCTCTCCCAGCGGGGAGCCGATGGCCAGCACCCACTCGCCCAGGCGCAGCTGGTCTGAATCTCCCATGGGGATGGTAGGCAGCCCATTGGCGTCTATCCTGATGATGGCCACGTCCGTCGCCGGATCCGTGCCCACCACGGTGGCGGTGTACTGCTCGTTGTTGTTCAGGGTGACGGAAATGTTGGTGGCATCCTGCACCACATGGTTGTTGGTGACAATGTAACCGTCCTGGCGGATGATGACGCCGGAACCGCTGCCTTTCTGCTCCCGGGAACGGGGCTGGGAATATTCATCCCCGAAGAAGAAGCGGAAGAACGGGTCTATGTTCTGGTACTGGGAACGGCTTTGCACCGTGACCTCTACATAAACCACGGCCTCCACGGCACTTTCCGCCGCGTAGGTGAAGTCCGGATAATCACTGTCTGCCAAATTGACAGTCCGGTATTCCACTGCGCTGTTCACACCATCCCGCACAAGCGTCTGGGTCTTGGGTTCCGAGGCCCGCACCACCGCATACGCTGTAAGCCCGCCGGCCAGGATGGAGACCAACACGCTTAAAAATTCTTTTTTCATATAATATACGTTTAATATTTTCCGAGACCAATTTTTTCAAATCCTATGCCATTTCGCATGAATCTGACAAGAAGAATAACTTGTACGGTAAAAGAAAAATCACTATATTTGTCTGCTAAGCATATATACGCAAATAAAAACACAGCATATGAAACTGAATATCTCCAGCACCAATCTCCTGAAGGCCCTTCTGGACGTATCCAAGGCCATTCCTTCCAAATCTCCGCTTCCCATTCTGGAGAACTTCCTGTTTGTGCTCAAGGAGGGCAAGCTGGAAATCACCGCTTCGGACTCGGAGCTCACCCTCCGCACCTGCATAGAGGCAGATACGGCCGAGGAAGACGGCGCCATCGCCATCCCCGCCCGGCATATGATAGACCTCCTGAAGGAACTGCCGGACCAGCCCCTGAGCATCCACACCACCACGGACAGCGCCTTCGAGTGCCGCTGGGCCAGCGGCAACTCCGTGCTGCCCTATTTCCCGGCCGACGACTATCCGGAAATCAAATCCACATCGGCCGACACAATCAAGGTGGAATTCCCGGCCGAAACGCTGGTGGAAGGCATCCAGAGCACCATTTACGCTACGGCCGACGATGAAATCCGGCCCGCGATGAACGGCATTTTCTTCGACATGGCGCCGGAGAGCACCACCCTGGTGGCCTCGGATTCCCATAAGCTCATCTGCTACACCACCCAGGATGTGAAGGCCCCGGAGAAGGCTTCCTTCATCCTGCACAAGAAGCCGGCGGGCGTGCTCCGTTCCATCATCGGCAAGGAAGACGAGACGGTGGAAGTGAGCTTCGACAGCACCAACGCCCAGTTCACCTTCGGCGGAACCACCATGATCTGCCGCCTGGTGGTGGGCAAGTATCCCAAATACCGGGATGTGATTCCCACCTCCAACTCCAATGTGCTGCAGATAGACAGGCAGCTGCTGCTAAACACCGTCAAGCGCGTTGCAGTATGCGCCAACAAGGCCTCCAACCACATCAAGCTCACCCTCAAGGAAGGGCAGCTGGAAATATCGGCCCAGGACCTGGGCTTCGCGCTGGCCGCCTATGAAAAGATAGAATGCAACTACCAGGGCGCGGAACTTTCCATTGGCTTCAAGTCCACTTTCCTCACGGAAATCCTGGCCAACATGGGCTGCAACACCCTGGTTGTCAAGTTTGCCGACGCCCGCCGCGCCGCCCTCATCCTGCCTTCGGAAGAGGAAGCCGCCACGGAGAAGGTCTGCGGCATCCTGATGCCCATCATGATCCAGTAGCCCATAGGTAAGCCATGGAGCTGAATTTACAGCGCCCGCTGCTGTTTTTCGACATAGAAAGCACGGGACTCAATATTGCCACGGACTGCATCTGCGAGCTCAGTTTCGTGAAGGTGTTCCCCGGCGGGGAAACCCGCATCAAGACGTGGCGTTTCAGGCCTTGGGACTATCTCAATGGCCGTCAATATCCCATGAACCCGCAGGCGTCGGCCGTGAACGGCATCAAGGACGAAGACCTTATGGACTGCCCGCGGTTCAGCGACCGGGTGGACGAAGTGGTGGAATGGCTCTCGGACGCAGACCTTGCCGGCTTCAACTCCGCCAAGTTCGACCTCCCCATGCTGGCGGAGGAGATTGAGCGGGTCCGGCTGCACCTGCACAAGGATATAGACATAGACCTGCACGCCAAACTGATGGTAGACGTGCAGAACATCTACCACTTCATGGAGCCGCGGAACCTCCGCGCCGCCTACCGCTTCTACTGCGGAGGGGAGGATTTCGAGAACGCCCACACCGCGGAGGCAGATACGCTGGCAACCATGGAAGTACTGAAGGGTCAGCTGGACATGTATCCGGACAAACTGAAGAACGACGTGGGCTTCCTGGCCAATGTGGCGGGCCGTCCCCGCACGGTAGACTATGCCGGCCGACTGATCCTGAACGAAGCGGGAGAAGCCGTAATCAGCTTCGGCAAGCACAAGGGCCGCACCGCCCGCGAGGTCTGGAACACGGAGCCCTCCTACTTCTCCTGGATAGACGGCGGAGACTTCACGCTGGACACCAAACGGCAGTTCAACCAACTCAAGGCCCAGTTCCAGCAGGAGCGCAAGGCTGCCCTCAACCGCCCCGCCACCTCGGATGAACTGGCCGGACTGGCCCAGAAATTCAATACCGGGAAACTGTTCTAATCCCCTATCGGCAAGTAATAGTGCAGGGGCGCGGAGCCGTCCCCGCTGAAGATGTGCACGAGGTCTTCCAGCACCCAGTCCGGGTGTACGGGACCGGTTTCCCAAAAGCGGTTTCCGCCGCCGGGAGTCTCCTGCAAGGTGTTGTTCCAGACGGACTTCTCCAGCACGGGGAATTCCGGGAAGAGGGGGTGCACGCTGCGCAGTTGGCTGCGGGTACGGCACCAGCCGGGGTTCAGCCACACATCGGCCTCGCGGGCAAGGGCATAGGCCTGCTCCAGGCCGATGGTGCCGGATTCCTGCCGGCCAGGCACGGCCCCCAGCACTTCCCCACCGGCATCCCGGACCAGACGCGTCATATAATTGTCCCCACCAGGAATGTACCAGATGTCGGCATAGGGAATGTTGATGAGTACCTTGCAGCGAAGCTCCGGCTGCACCAGGGCGCAGTAGCGGTCCCGCACGGCAGCAAACACGGAATCGGCCGCCGGCAGCCTGCCGGTGAGGGCCCCGAAGAGTTTCACATATTCCGCCCGGGCCAGCGGATGGCTTTCCAGATGCTCGTTCAGGATGACCGTGCGCACGCCCAGCTCCCGGAGCTTGGCCAGATAGGGCGGCTCTACGGCCGACACCGCATAGGTGAGGAAAAGGTCCGGACGGCAGCGCAGAATGGCCTCGTAATCCAGCGCGGCGTCATAGCCCACGTCTACGGCGGCGCCGCGAACCGCCTCGTTTCCCAGGTAATCCCGCCCGGAGACGGCCACAACGGCCGCATCGGCTCCGATGGCCTCCAGAAAGCCCACATAGGAGGACGACATGCACACCAGCCGGGAAAAAGGCCCTTTCAAGGTGTCCGCTCCCCCGCCCGGCGAGCGCAGCACCACCGCGCTGTCCGGCAGAACGCTGAACCAGCGGGCATACTCCATATCGCGCTCCGGCCGGTCCGCTGGCGCTCCGCATGCCCAGACAAGCCACGTTGCAAGCCAGAGTGCCGTCAGGGCCGATTTCCCTGCAACGTGGCGCATATTTCCATTCCTTTGCACGTTCAAAGGTAACAATTCCCGGGCAAACGGCCAAATGACAGGATGCACGTCGCTTTCCCTTTGGTAAAATCCTTCACTTTTACTAACTTCGCACCGGATTAGGGTGCTTTCGTCGGGAGTCTTCCCGGCAAGCTCAATAGGGAATCCGGTGCAAATCCGGGACTGTGCCCGCAGCTGTGTCGTCCGTAACGGCTCCGAATCCAAAGCCATTGTCCGGAAGGGATGAGAAGGCCGGAGCCGGGATCAGTCAGAAGACCTGCCCCAATCAAGTTAAACAAGGGAGCTCGGGGACAAGCCTCTGTGAAAACGTTATTCTACCATACTATGAAAAAAGCAACATTGCTTTTGCTCTGTGGCGCATTTGCCGTATGCGCTTGCCAGCAGGATCCTGTACCGGAGGCTCCTTCCAAGGACGCTGAACTTACCGGAGAAAAAGTGGACGTGGCGGCCTTTTCCACTGCCGCCCGGAAAGTGTTTGTACTCAACGAGGGAGGACTGGGCTCCAACAACGCCACGCTGGACTTTCTCCGGCTCCCGGAAGGAACCTATGTAAACGGAGCCTTCCGGAGAATGAACCCCGACGCAGGCGCCGGATTGGGCGATGTCGGCAACGATATCGCCGTCCACGATGACGAGGTCTGGATTGTGGTAAACAATTCCGGCATCGTAGAGGTGCTGTCGGCCAAAGACGAGACGGAGATAGCCGCCATCACGGTTCCCACGCCCCGCAACATCGCCTTTGACGAACAGTATGCCTATGTCACCTCCTGGGCCGGGGCCTATGCTACGTATGACAGCAACTATATGGTTACGGATTCCAAGAATCCCAAAGGCCAGGTGCATCGCATCAACCTCGCTACCAAGAAAGTGGAAGGAAGCGTGGAGGTGGGTTACCAGCCGGAGGGCATCGCCTGTTACGACGGAAAGCTCTATGTGGCCAATTCCGGCGGCATCGCCAGCCAGCTTCCACCGGACTACGCCTACGACAAGACCGTGAGCATCATAGATGCAAAAAGTTTCCAGGTCACGCAGACTGTCGATGTCCAGGTAAACCTGAAAAACGTCTATTCCGACGGCCTGGGGACTATCTACGTGACAACTCTTGGCAACTACTGGGACGTCCATTCCGGGCTGTATCAGCTCTCTGCATCCAACCCCGCCGCACCCAAACATATTGCAGACTATGTGAGCGTTTCGGCCATCAGCGGAGACACGCTTTACTGCATCGGGACCGAGAGCGAATATGACTGGTCCGTCCTGTCCCATGAATACAAGGCCTGGAGGGTCCGCTCCGGAGCCAAAAAAGACCTGGCTCTCGAGGTGAATACAACTGCCCTTTACAGCCTAGCGGCCCTGAATGCCGATACTTTCCTGGTGGGTGACGCCGGCGACTATTATAATCCCGGTACCGTATCCTGCTACTCGAAAGACACCAAGATCTGGAGCGTGACCGCCGGGGTCTGCCCGGGCCACTTCGCCGTCTATTAGTGACCGGGAAAGGGTTCATATTCCTTTGCTTCCTGCTGTCGGCCTCCTGGACGCTGCCTGCCCAGGAGGCAGATACGCTGGCAGCCGCCAGCATCTACTCCGTGAAAGCCCTGCCTGTTGTCCGGGCTACAGAAGAAGTGTACCTGCCCGGCCTGGTCTCGCCCCCTGTCCAGGTGGCCGATGTCCTGAGAAGATTCACCGGCCTGCAGGTCAAGGACTACGGCGGAGCCGGCGGGCTCAAAACCGTCAACGTCCGTAGCCTGGGCAGCGAACATGTGGGCGTTTTCATCGACGGGATCCAGGTGGACAACGCTCAGAACATGCAGGTGGACCTCGGGCGGTTCTCCACGGACGGGATCGATCGGGTTTCGCTGTACAACGGACAGAAATCCTGCCGCCTGCAGACGGCCAAGGAGTATGCCGCCGGGGCAGCCGTTTATCTGGACAGCGAGGTCCCGGCGGCCAGTGGCGGCCGCGTGCGGCTCCGGGGCGGTTCCTTCGGCACGCTGAATCCCTCCCTGCAGTGGAACCAGGCCCTGGGGCCCGTGACGCTTCGGGCATCGGCCGACTTCCTGAGCAGCGACGGACGATACAGCTACCCCTGTTTCGACACCACGCTGGTGCGTGAGAACGGCGACATCCGGAGCCTCCGGATCGAAAGCCAGGCTTTCGGCAACCTCCGGCAGGGCGACTGGCGGCTCCGGCTTTATTCCTATGGATCGGAACGGGGATTCCCGGGCCCGGTAATCCGACGTGCACTGGGTTTTCCCTTCAGTGCAGAACGACAGGCCGACCAGGACCTCTTTGTCCAGGGCGCATGGAATCAGGAATGGACGGAGCGCTACACGTCTTCCTTCAAGTTCAAGTACGCCAACAACTACACGCACTACGACACGCATCCGGAGAAAAATCCCATGGCGCTGCCCTACGACCTGCATTACAGGCAACAGAGTGCCTACGCTTCCCTGGCGCAGTCGCTGGTGCTGGCCAAACCCTGGTCGATAGACTTGAGTACGGATTTTCAATACAATACCCTGGATTCCGACGCCGGACAGTCGGTCACGCCGCGGCGCCTGAGCGTTCTCGCCGCCCTGGCCACCCGGCTTGCCTGGCAGCGTTTCCGGGCGGCGGCGCACCTTGTATATCAGGGGGCCTGGGACTGGTTCCGGACACCGGACGCCGGCGGATGGACGCGCGAAAACAGCTACAGGGATGCCTGGATGCCCTCCCTGAGCCTGTACTACGCCCCTTTCGACTGGCTGGAAGCGGATGCCTTTGTTAAACGCAGCTACCGGCTTCCCTCATTTAACGACCTGTATTACAGCCAGATGGGAAATTCCAACCTGCTGCCCGAATCGGCCTTGCAGACGGGGTTCGATTTCCGTCTGAAAAAAAACCGGGGAAACTGGTCCTGGGATGTCCGGCTCTCCCCCTATTACAACCGGGTAGAAAACAAGATTGTCGCGCTTCCCACCTCCTCCCAGTTCCGCTGGACCATGCTCAATATCGGCCGGGTGGACATCGCCGGGCTTGATGCCGAAACCGGGCTGGGCTTCCGCCGGGGAGCCTGGGCGGTGGAACTGACCCTCCGCTACAGCTATCAGTCGGCCCTGGACCACTCTTCTCCGGAGAGCCAGACCTGGGGAAACCAGATTCCGTACATCCCGCGGCACAGCGGAAGCGGCCACTTGCTGGTGGAATGGGGAGGCTGCCAGTTTTCATGGGTCACCCTCTGCACGGGAGAACGATGGTCACGCACGGCAAACACCGCCGACTACCACATCAGTCCGTGGAGCACCAGCGACGTTTCCCTGGCCCGCATCCTTCCCCTTGCCATCCACGGCCGGCCGTACAAGCTGGAAGTGTCCCTCACCTGCAACAACGTCTTCAATCACCATTACCAGATTGTCCAGGGCTACCCGATGCCCGGGACCAACGTGTCCGCGGCCGTCTCGTTCATATGGTAGCCTGCTCCAAGCGCATATAAGAATACCCCGCCGCACTTACGCAGCAGGGTACCCGTATCAATCACTAACAGTGATCCTGTTACCGGATTATTCGGCCTTTCCGTCGGAGCCCAGCACGTTCACAATCTTGTGGATGTACATCTTCTTCATTTCCTCACGGGCAGGTTTGAGATACTGGCGAGGATCGAAGTGGCCCGGATTTTCGGCCAGATGCTTGCGGATGGCAGCGGTCATGGCAAGACGGCTGTCCGAGTCGATGTTGATCTTGCACACTGCACTCTTGGCGGCCTCGCGGAGCTGCTCCTCGGGGATGCCGATGGCGTTGGGCAGGTTGCCGCCGTACTGGTTGCAGATGTCTACATACTCCTGAGGCACGGAGGAGGAGCCGTGGAGAACGATGGGGAAGCCGGGGAGCTTCTTCTCTATCTCGTGCAGCACGTCGAAGGCGAGCGGCGGGGGGACCAGACGGCCGGTCTGGGGGTCACGGGTGCACTGCTCCGGCTTGAACTTGTAGGCGCCGTGGCTGGTGCCCACGGAGATGGCCAGGGAGTCGCAACCGGTGCGGGTGGAGAAGTCGATTACTTCCTCCGGACGGGTGTAGTGGGATTCCTCGGCGGAAACCTCATCCTCTACGCCGGCCAGAACGCCCAGTTCGGCCTCTACGGTGACATCGTACTGATGGGCGTAGTCGGCCACTTTCTTGGAGAGGGCGATGTTTTCCTCGTACGGGAGGGAGGAGGCGTCGATCATGACGGAGCTGAAGCCCATGTCTACGCAGTCCTTGCAGAGCTCGAAGCTGTCTCCGTGGTCCAGGTGGAGGCAGATCTGGGGATGTTCCCAACCCAGTTCCTTGGCATAAGCCACGGCGCCCTCCGCCATGTAGCGGAGCAGGGTGGAGTTGGCGTAGTTGCGGGCGCCCTTGGAAACCTGGAGAATCACAGGACTCTTGGTTTCTGCGGCAGCCATGATGATGGCCTGCAGCTGTTCCATGTTGTTGAAGTTGAAAGCGGGGATGGCGTAACCGCCGGCGACGGCCTTCTTGAACATCTCGCGGGTGTTCACAAGGCCCAGTTCTTTGTAAGATACCATAGTTTTGTGTATAATTGAAACAATATATTTCTAAAAGCCCACAAATTTAACTATTTTTGCGGAAAGATAAAAATGATATGGCTGGTAAAGTTCTTATATTTTCGGCGCCTTCCGGCAGCGGGAAAAGCACCATTGTGAACCACATCCTGGAACGGCATCCGGAGGTGGAGTTCTCCGTATCGGCCACCTCGCGGGCGCCGCGCGGGCAGGAGCAGGACGGGGTGGAATACCTTTTCTACCCGGCCGATATCTTCCGCCTGCTGGTGAGGGAGCAGAAGTTCGTGGAGTATGAGGAGGTGTACCCGGACCGCTTCTACGGAACGCTCAAGAGCGAGGTGAACCGCATCTGGGGAAAGGGCCATGTGATTATCTTCGACGTGGACGTAAAGGGCGGCGTGAACCTGAAGAAGTACTTCGGCGAAAGCGCCTTGTCGGTATTCATCCAGGCCCCGTCGGTAGAGGAGCTCCGCCGCAGGCTGGAGCTGCGGGGCACAGACTCGCCGGAAGCCATAGACCAGCGCGTGGCCAAGGCGGCCGAAGAAATGACCTACGCCCCGCAGTTCGACAAAGTGCTTGTCAACGACCGCCTGGAAGACGCCTTCCGGGAAGCCGAAGAAATGGTGGACAACTTCCTGTCATGAAAATTGCTGTCTACAGCGGGTCTTTCAATCCCCTTCACAAGGGGCACGAAGCCATCATCCGCTTCCTTACCACGAAAGCAGGTTTCGACCTCGTGTACCTGGTGGTTACGCCACAGAATCCGTTCAAGGAAGCCCATACCCTTCCCACCGGGCAGGGACGCTACGACGCCGCCCTGGCCGCCATCGGCCGGCATCCGGACCTGAAGGTGAAAGCGCAGGACATCGAGCTGAGGATGCCGCCGCCCCAGTACACCATCCGCACCCTGGACGTGCTCCGGGAACGGGAACCGGAAAACGAGTTCACCCTGGTAATAGGGGCCGACAACCTGGCCAATTTCCACGGCTGGCGCTACCACGACCGCATCCTGCTGGACTACGGCGTGGTGGTCTTCCCCCGGAAAGGCTACCACCGTGGACACGACCGGGCCCGGCTCCTGAAAGAGAATCCCGCCTACAGGATTACGCTCCTCAAGGCGCCCCTTGTGACCATCTCCTCCACCGAAATCCGCGAAGGAATGGCCGAGGGAAAAGACATGTCCCACTGGCTGATGTAAACCATGAATATCGAAACCGAACGCAAATTCCTTGTCCTGGACACTTCCTACAAGGCCCAAGCTGTAAAATCCTACGAAATCCGGCAGGGCTACATAGCCCACGACAGCGGCAACACCGTACGCATCCGCATCCGAGACAAAGAGGGCTTCCTCACCATCAAGGGCCCGTCGGCCGATGGAATTTCCCGCAAGGAGTGGGAAAAAGAGATTCCCCTGCAGGACGCCCGTGAGCTGTTCCTGCTGTGCAAACCCGGCGCCATCGAAAAAAACCGCTGGATTGTTCCGGCGGGAGAAAGGTACTTTGAGGTGGACGAATTCCACGGGGAGAACGAAGGCCTCACCGTAGCGGAAATCGAGCTCGGAAGCCCGGAAGAAACGTTTCCGAAGCCCGCATGGCTTGGAAAAGAAGTTACGGGAGACCGGCGCTATTACAACGCCCAGCTCTCCCGTAATCCTTTCAAAAACTGGTCTGAATAAACCCTACTTGAATAGCAGCGGAACAAATTCGCTAAGATAGATTCTCCAGTTGCGCCAGATGTGGCCGCCGCCGGTCTCCATGTACTTGTACGGATAACCCGCAGCATCCAGTTTGGCGCGGAAATCCTTGTTGGACTGATACAGGAAGTCCGTACTGCCGATACCGATCCACAGCAGGGCCGGCTTCTTGGCAAAGTACGTGGCCAGCTTCTCGTCCATATTCTGGTACATCGGGCTCACGGAAGGATCCGACACGCCGATGGCAGCGGAGAACATGCCGGAATAGTTGAACATGTCCGGATAGTTCACGCTGATGTTCAGCGTATGGAAACCACCCATCGAGAGGCCGCAGATGGCGCGGCTCTGCTTCTTGGCAATGGTGCGGTAGCGGCCGTCGATGAACTTCACAATCTCCGGGAAGGCGCTCTCGAAGGTGCCTTCCATCGTCTGCGGAAGCGACATCGTGGGACGGGTGTAGCCGGTGGAGTTCTCCAGCGGAGCGGCCTCCTGGGAGATGTTGCCGTTGGTGAACACCACGATCATGGGCTTGGCCTCGCCGCGGGCGATGAGGTTGTCCAGGATCTGGGTGGCACGGCCCTGGGTGACCCAGGCGTCTTCGTCACCGCCGACGCCATGCAGCACATACAGCACCGGATACCGGGTCTTGGAGGTTTCATAGCCGGCCGGCGTGTACACGGTAAGCCTGCGGTCGAATCCGGCGGTGGGGCTGTTGTACCACAGTTTGGAAACGGTGCCGTGCGGTACGCGGTGAACGGCATACAGGTCGCTGCGGGCGCCCTCCTCCGGAACCAGCAGCACGCTGGTGAGGGAAGCCACATCCCGGTTCACAAATACGTTGTTCGGGTCGATGACCGCATTCCCGTCCACGCGGAAAGTATAGGTGTACAGCTCCGGAGCCACCTTGAAGGGAGTGGTATATTCCCACACCCCGTTCTGCCCTTCCTTGAGGTCGGCCACGCCGGGAACGTCGAAGGTCATCTTCTGGCCGTTCATTTCGTACTCGGTGGTCTGGGAGGGAAGGAAGTCTCCGGTCACCTGCACCCGCACGGCCTTGGGAGCCTGGTAACGGAAGGTGACGCTACCGTCGGCATTGATTTCGGGAGACACCACGCCGGGGCCTCCGAAAAGGGCCTGCTGCGCAAAGGCGGCGGAGCCCAGCAGCAGGGCTGCTGCAAGAAGCATGATTTTTTTCATATTCACTTTTGTTTGGTCAAATATAGCATTATTAAAAGAATTCTCCAATCTTCTTCAGGGCTTTTTCCAGACACACCGGCCAGAAATTCCAGTCATGCCCGCCGCTGCGCTCGATGAACTCATTCTTCACGCCGTGACTGTCGAGCATCTGGACAAACTCCCGGACCGTTGCGATGGAAACGGTAAAGTCCTCCGTTCCGGATTCCACGGTGATACCCGGAAAGACGGCGGGGCTGGACTGGGCCTCCACCAAACTCTCCAGCGAAACGGAGCCATAGCTAGTGGCCGGACTCATGGCATAGCCGTAGGTAAACTTGTCGGGGTGGTTCAGTACATTGTACAAAGTACCGTAACCGCCCATCGAGAGTCCGGCTACAGCTCGCTTCCCATTGCCGTGGAAAGTCTTTTCCACTTCCGGAATGAGTTCCCCGTGGAAATAACTCTCCCAATTGCCGCCCCAACCGTCCGTATAGAAAGAAGTAAGCCCGTCCGGCATCACAATCACCATGGGCACGCCACCTTTGTTGAAATAATCCTGGGCAATCCCGGCCGCGTTCCCCTTGTCCATCCAAGAATTGTTGTCGTCGCCGTAACCATGCAGCAGATACAGGACCGGGTAGGTCTTGGTATTGTCATATCCACCTGGCAGGATTACCGAATACTTCATGGTTTTTCCACCCATTTGGACACTGTTGACTGTCAGGTTTCTGGAAACGGTTACTTCTTTCTTCAACAAATCGATCAGGTGCTGGCGGGCATCCTCCTCGTCCGAGGAATTGTCCACTTTGCCGCAGGCGACGCAGAGGAGCATCCCCAGCAGCATCCCTATAGCCGGCCAAAAAGTCTTTTTCATCACTGGAGGGTAGATTCAATGTTAATGTGCAACGTACGCGGCCAGGTCTCCCAGACCGGAAGCCCGTCGGCAGAAGGAACGCCCGTCTTGGCGAAATGGGTCCAGGCGCGGCTCACGCGGTGTCCGAGTTCCACTGCATCGGAACACCCTCCGGTAAAGCTGTTGTGCAGGGCCACGTTGTCAAAGACGAAGGGGATCTCCAGGCAGTGCGTGCTGCCAAGGGCTCCGTCCATCACCGGGGAAGCCCAGTCGAACTGGTACACATACACCGGGGCGCAGCCCGCCGCGACCCGGTCATTGGCCTGTCGGACGGCCAGTGGCTTGAAGATCTCGTCTTCGCGGCCGCGGGTGAACTCGTTATAAGTAGTGCCGATTATCACCGGAATGTCCTTGGAAAGGGCGAGGGCGGCCTGGGCTGAAGGCTGTGCCGGAATCACTTCCCCATCCACAACGGGCATGGCACCGAAAAGGATGACATTGAGGAGATTCTTGGACAGAAATCCCTCTGAACGGGCCTCTTCGCGAACCTTTTCCACCGCGCCCTGATAAGCAGAAAGCAAGGCGACATAGGGAACATCGGCCAGTTTCTCCACTTGGGAAGGCAACAGTCCCAGCGCCTCCACGGTGGCAGCTCCAATCCGCTGGGAATATTTGGGGTCCATCAGATTCGTGACGGAACCGCTCTCCACGATGGCTTTGGAGAACAGCCCCCGGGCGGAGGGCATGGCCATCAGGGTGCACACCTTTCCGCCGCCGCCGCTCTGGCCGAAGATGGTCACGTTGGCGGGGTCGCCCCCGAAGAAGGCGATGTTCCCGCGGACCCATTCCAGGGCCTTCACGATATCCAACATGCCCACGTTGCCGCTCTGCGCGTACTTGCCGCCGTAGGCCGACAGGTCCAGGAAGCCCAGCACGTTGAGCCGATGGTTCAGGGTGACCACCACCACGCCATGGTCACGGGCCAGGTTGGTCCCGTCATAGCTGATGAGTTCCTGTCCGGAACCGGCCGAGAAGCCGCCGCCGTGGAGCCACACCATCACCGGACGCTTTTTCCCGTCGGTGAGGCCCGCGGTCCAGATATTCACCCGGAGGCAGTCCTCGTCGGGGAATCCATCGTCCCAGTGCATGGCAAAGGCTTGCTCGTCCGACCACCAGCCGCTGCGGGCGCCTTGCGGACAGGTGGGGCCGTGGGCCCGGCTGGGTCGCACATCCGTCCAGGGCTCCGGGTCTACAGGCGGCATAAACCGCTCGGCTTGCGCATACGGAATGCCTTTGTAGATATACACGCCGCCGTCGATGTAGCCGGCTACCGGACCGGATGTGGTCTGGGCCGTCGTGAGCCGGGCCGATGTCTCCAGCTGGCACACCGGCGGCTGGGATGCGGGCGCTCCCCCGCCCCCGCAGGACGCGAGGGCCAGGGCAGCGGCCGCAAGGATAAGGATAGGTCCAGTGCGCATCCTGTTACTCCGTGGAAAGTTTTCCGACATACTTGACATTGACCAGAGAGGATTCCAGGACGATGGTATAGACCTCTCCGTCCTTCTCGACCTTCAGGGAGCCGTCGGTAACGTATTCATAGGTGGACACTCCGCCGGTGAGGGTATACCAGGTGGTACCGGAAGCTCCGAACATGCCGTCATAGCCAATGCCGAACTCGCCTTCACCGATAACGCCGCCTTCTGCGCAGGCCTTGTACTCGCCGGGAGCCAGGGTGCCGTCGGTGCTGTAGAATTCGAGCTTGAGGTAGTTGCCGTCACCGCCATAGGTGTTGCCCCATGCGCCGGCTTCCACCGTAATGCCGTCCGTTCCCAGTTCCACACCTGCCAAGTTCATACCCCAGCCGGTGTAATCGGAGGATCCACAGAACTTGGTGAGTTCCACGCCGTCAAAGGAGGAGCCGCCTCCACCGGTATTGGTGAGGGCCTCGATGGGACCTTCGAATCGGGCCCAACGGGGATACGTGCTCTCATCGCCCCAAGTGATAATCCACGTGGAGCCCTTCTGCTCCACGGTGATGGTGCCGGAAGTGATTTTCTCGGCCGACGTGACGCCATTGTCAACCGTCCACCAGCAGGTGCCCCAGTTGTACATGGTCATCCCCCAGAATTCCGTGTCGTAACCGATGCCGAACTCGCCAGGGTTGACGACGCCGCCAACAGCGCTGGCCGTATAGGTACCCTCATGCAGATAACCGTCGGCACTGTACAGGTCCACGGCCAGGTAATTTCCGTTGCCGGACCAGACAGTGGTCCAGGTGGCGGCATCGAAACTGGAAGAGATGTCTGCGCTGCCAAGGGAAAGGGTGACGGACTGAACGCCGCTTGCGAGGTTGTTCTGAGCGGTAAACACTTGGGTCAGCATTACCGGTTCCGGATCCGGGTCAAAAGCGATGGGGCCTTCCCAGTTGATCTTGAAGACGCTGCCGTCTGCACAGAACAGAAGGGCGCTGACAGAATACACATCGGCCGGAGAATACGTTTTGGAATCGCCGGACTTGCCCACGATAATGGAACCGGATTCGACTGGCTTGCCGTTGACCGAGGTTTCGCCCATCAGGAACGTCCTTGCCTGAGGGGTCACAGCGGCCGTATAGGTGGTGGGTGTAAGGAAATAGTCAGAACCTATCAAGGTGGCAGAGAGGACATTGCCGCCATCGCTCCAACTCAAAAGAAAACTGCGATAACCGCCCGACTTGGAGGACGAGACTCCGGAGAGCTGCGACATGGCCACCTCGGTGGGTGCCGGCCAAATGCCCTTCAAGTCTTCCATCCGCTCCTGCTGGCAGGAAACCATGCCGGCCACAAGGAGGGATCCCAGGATGATGCTATTATAAAATCGTTTCATATGCTTTTCTAATCTAAGTACATTGCCATTACCAGCCCGGATTCTGGACGATCTCGGAATTCAGGCGGATCTCTGTCGCCGGATACGGGAGATGCTCATGCTTGCCGGCTTTGAAACCGTTCACGCTGTTCCCGCAGTCGGTATAGGTTACGATGCCGTTAGGCTGCATAGTGGGATATTTGCTGCCATTACCGGCCATCCGGGAGCCTTCGCCCCAGCGGAGCAAATCCTGGAAGCGGACACCCTCGGCGCACAATTCCAAGCGTTTCTCAAGTTTGATGGCATCCAGGGAGGCCGGGATATCGGCCAGTCCGGCCCGGTTGCGGATCATGTTCAGGTAATTGGTGGCAGTTGCAGTGTTGCCAGCCATGAAATGAGCCTCTGCGGCGCAAAGGAGCACCTCGGCATAACGCATCCACAAGCAATTGGCCGAATAGCCGTATCCGTAGGTGCCGTTGTCGATATCGGCCTCCAGCGGTATCTGCTTCCAGTAGAAGTAACCGTCGTTAATCATGGAATTGGCAATGACAGCACCCTTGCCTGTCACCTGGTCAAAGGTGAGGATGGTTGCATTGAGCCGCTTTCCATTCACCCCTTCATCAGATACGAAAGCATCATAGAGGCCTTTGGTCGGGCAGCGGAAGCCCCAGCCGGTAGAAGCATGCCCGGTGGTGCCGAGGGTGGAGAAACGGTCTGTGCGCCAGCCGATCATCAAATGGTACATACCGAAATTCTGCCAGGCGTTGTTGGCGTCGTAGATGAAATTGCTCTCGAAAACACTCTCGCTGTTGTGCTTGTTGGCGCCGGAAACCGGATGGGCATACACATCCATGTCGGTCACCAGGGCATACAGTCCGCTGGAGATGACTTTGTCAAATTCTGCGGCGGCCTTTGCAAAATAGCTGTTGTCCTTAAGTTCGGTAGCCATCCACAGATAGGCCTTGCCCAGCAGAGCCTCTGCGAATTCGCGGGTCACACGCCAGGTGGAATTGTCATTGACACCGGTTTTGGAGACCAGACAACCGGAATCGATGGCCTGGGTAAGATCGCTCACTACCAAACCCCACAGTTCTTCGGAGGTGCCATTGGGCTTATTGTACTCGGAGGGGGCGAGTTCGTGGTCTACAAGCGGCGGATTACCCCACATCGAGATGAGATCGAAATAAGCGAACGCGCGGAAAACCCGGGCTTCCGCCCTGGCTTGCCTGGCGACATCGCCCTGCTCCTCATCCACATGACCCAGGATTACGTTTGCTTTGTATATCAGGGAATAATAGGTAGAGAACATACCCTCGATGTAGCTCTCTTCGGCATCGAAGGTAAACTCGTTCATTGCCTGCAGGTCGGCATTGTCCCCGCGCATGGCGCCGCCACAGTAGTTGTCGTCGGTGAACATGGCCTTGGCCAGTTTGGCATTGAACATCCAGCCACGCACTTCCAGGTACATAGCGATATCGGCAGCCTCAATCTGCTCGTCAGTTTGGTAATAAGTCTCATAGTTGAGCACACCCTTTTGGTCGATATCCAGCAGATGTGAACAGGACACCGTCAGCAGCGAGGAGAGAAGGGCGGCCGAGACAGTCAACAGAATATTTCTTGTTTTCATAAGGCAATCCGGTTAAAAGGTGATATTGATACCGAACACGACTTTCTTGGAAGTCGGGTAATTACCCTTGTCCACGCCCAGGCTGCTTCCTACGCCGGTGACTTCCGGGTCGAAGCCGGGATATTTCGTAAATGTGAAATAGTCATCCAGGGAGCCATAGATGCGCAGGTTGTCCACTTTGAAACGCCGGGTAAAATTCTGCGGAAGCGTATAACCCAGCTGAATCTGTTTCACTTTCAGGTAATCTCCGCTGAAGATGACGCCGTCGGAGGTCAGGTACTGCGTCCAGTTGGAAGCCGAAGCGGCCGGCGTAGAGCCGGAAGTATTGGTAGGAGTCCAACGGTCATCGTACATCCAACTGAGGCGGTTGTACTTATAGTCCACTACCGTGAGTGCATTCATAATCTTGGCGCCGGCAGCACCGGTCAGGAACACAACAGCATCAAAACCTTTCCAGCCCGCCGTAAGGGTAAGGCCATAATTGAGCTTGGAAATACCGCTTCCAAGGTCGGTCTTGTCGGTACCGGAGGGGTTGGCCGTGGTCGTACCCGTAGGGTCGCCGTTTTCATCCAGCACATAGAAAAGGGCGTCACCCGTAGCGGAGTCTACGCCGGCATACTTATAGCCGTACATATACCACGCCTCGTGTCCCTTCTCGAATCGGGTCACCGTCCCGTAGTTGCGGATTCCCACACCGTCGATACCGTCAGACAAGGTTTCATGGATGTAGGTCACCTCGTTCTTCAAGGTGGAGACATTGGCGGAGATACCGTAATTGAAGTCCTTTCCAATCTGGTCACGCCAGCGCAGTTCGAATTCGACACCGGTGTTCCGTACATTGCCGGCATTCACCGGAGAGGCCGATACACCCACGACGGTAGAAGGGGTGATGCCGCTCACAATCAGGTCCTTGGTGGTCTTGTTGTACCAGTCGAAGGACAGGGACAGACGGTCTCTCAGAAAACGGGCGTCCACACCCAGATTCAGCTGTTCGGAAGTCTCCCACTTAAGTTCGTCGTTTCCCGAAGAGGACGGAGCGTAACCGGTAATGTAGGTTGTGGAAGTGGTGCTGACTGGATAGTTGCCGGTAGATGCGATGACGTTGGCATAGGCATATCCACCCAGGCCGGCCAAAGAGCCGTTCTGGCCCCAGGAGGCACGCAGTTTCAAGAATGACACCACCGAGCGGAGGCCGGAGAAGAAATCTTCCTGGGAAAGAGTCCAGCTGCCGGAAACCGCCGGGAAGTATCCCCAGCGCCTGGGAATGGGCAGGATGGAGGAGTCGGCTGCATCGGCACGGAGGGAGGCCTGCAAATTGTACCTGCCGGCATAGCTCCAGTTCAGACGGCCGAAGTAAGAAAGCTTGCGGGAGAAGTTCTCCTGGGCGCCCGAGACCGAGTAATTGGCCACGGAGGTGGCGTAGGCGAAATAGTAGAAGTGCGGATCGTTCTGGAGGATTCCCAGGTCGTAGAGCCGGTTTCCATCCTCATCCGTATAGTACCCCAAACCATTCTTGGAACCGCTTACTCCGTAGGAACGGTTTTCACTATAGGACATACCTGCCATCGCGGCGATGCTATGCTTGCCGAACATCTTGAGGTAGTTGGCAAAATTTTCCCATTGATAGTAAATGGAGTTGGAGGAGGATCCGCTCAGGGAGAAATAATCCTGCTGGGCATTGCCGTTGATCTTATAAGGATAGCCGTAGCCGTAAGAATCGGAAGAGGTAAGGCGATACCCAATCCGGGAGGTGAAGGTGAAATCGTTCCACGGCTTGAAATTGAGCGAAGTGGAACCATTCACATTGAATCCGGTCGACTGGGAATAACTGCGGTCGCGCATGACCCGCGGATTCACGTTCTCAGAGGACAGGAAGTAGGAAGAGGAGTAATAATTGCCATTTTCGTCTGTAAGCAGATTGTATCCGTCATTAAGAATCTGCCGCATATGGGACGGCAGGTTTTCGGCCGTATAGGTAGGGGGAGTCAGCGGATCCAATACCAGGGCAGAGACAACGGCGGAACCGTAATCGGAACTGGTAGACACACTGCGAACTTTGTAATGTTCAATCTGGTTGTTGGTCTGAATCTCCAGCCAGGGCTTGAACTTCCAGGCACCGTTCACCATGAAAGTGAGGCGGTTATAGACATCTGCATCGCCGGCAAAGATACCGTCATTGTTCAGATAGGTACCGGACAGATAGAGGTTCCCCCGATCATTACCCGCTGCGAAAGTGAGGTTGTGACGGTGCATGTAGCCCGTCTCGTAAGCATAGTCAATCCAGTCGGTATTGGTCTTGAAGTCCCAGTTGCGGTAAAAGTCCTCAAGGGTCAGAGAGCCGTCTTCCAGATACCACTGCATATACTGCTCTGCATTCATTACCTTGGGAACCTTGGCCAAATCCTGGATGGAGAGCTGATAACTGTAGGTGATCTTGCCGTCACCCTCACCTTTACGGGTGGTAATCAGAATAACGCCATTGCCGGCCTGGGCGCCGTAAATAGCTGCCGAAGCGGCGTCCTTGAGCACCTCCATAGACTCAATGTCATTGGGATCGATACCCGAAATGGAGGAAGCGATACGGCCATCCACCACATACAGGGGCGAGTTGCCGGAGTTGGACGAAATACCGCGGACACGGATGGTAGGGGCCGAGCCCGGGGCAGCGGAAGAGCTCGATACCTGCACACCGGCGGTCTTGCCTTGGAGGGCACTCTCCGGATTCGTGATGGTCCGGTTCTGGATATCTTCGGACTTCACCTGCGAGATGGCGCCGGAGACGTCACTCTTGCGCTGCACACCGTAACCCACCACCACCGTCTCTTCGATCATCTGGGTGTCGGTGGCCAGGGTAATGTTGATGGTACCGCCCTGGGCCGCCACCACCTCCTGAGTCACATAGCCCACGGAAGAGAATTCGATGGTGGCTCCTGCAGGAACCGTGAGAGTGTACGTGCCGTCCAGGTCGGTGATGGTGCCGTTGGTGGTGCCTTTCTGGACCACACCGGCGGCAATCATCGGCTCGCCCTGGTCGTCAACGACTGTTCCCGTGATGGTTACACGCTGCTGGGCGGCGAGCGTCCATCCCACAAGGAGCGACAGCGCTGCGGCTGTGAACCTTTTGAATAAGGAATTGCTCATGCGAAAAGTTGTTAATGGTTAATATATAGTTTGGTTAAACTTTATGCAGTTTCACGGTACAAAGGTAAGACAGTCCGGTCCCATCCTTTTTCTGCCATTTACAAATCCTTTCCGGAATGCATTATTCAAATATTTTATTTGTTCAAAAATGTTCCCGGATGTTCAAAATCATCAGCCAATGCGCGAAAAATCGTATATTTGGAAAAATCTTAGACTGTACCGCAGATGAGAAAAAAGTATCTCTTTTTGGGCGGCCTCCTGCTGCTCTCCTGCACCCAGCGTCCCCTGCCGATGGTAATGGACGGGGCCATGGCCGTGCAGGACCACCTGTCCAACCAGCGGGTGAACGCCTTTGCCGAAGACCGGCTCGGACAAATCTGGATGGGCACGTTCCGGGGGCTCAACAAATACACCCCGCCGGAAGACTTCCACCAGTACTTCTGCACGGACGACACCCTGGGCCTGCCGGACAACCAGATCAACCATGTCCTTTCCAGCAGCAAGGGAGACCTTTGGATCGCCACCGTGAACGGCGTGGCCGTCAAGACGGAAACGGGCTGTTTCCGCCGCATCGCTGTCCCGGACGGGAACCGGAACATCTCCCAGATCCTGGAAACCCGCTCCGGAGAAATCCTCCTGCACAATGGTAGCGTCCTCATGCGCTACGATGCAGGAAAAGATGTCCTTGTCCCGGTACTCCGTGACCTGAACGCCTTCGGAACGCCCGCCGTCATCGTGGACCGGCAAGACCGCCTGTGGGTGTCCAACGGGGCCACCCTGAGCATTTACAGCACTGAGGATTTCTCCAGGGCAGCCGAACTCCCCTCCTCCCACCTGGTCTATCACCAGTGCCTGGTGGGCGACAGTGAGCTTTGGCTCTCCGGAATGGGACGGTTCAGCATCATAGACACCCGTACGCTCAAACCCAAGTCCCTCCCCGAGGCCCTCACTCGCAGAAAGGAGATCATGGAGGGGGACATCGACCAGCTTTTCTCGGCCGACGGCGGCGCGGTGGTCCTGCTGAACGTCATCGGAGCGGGCATGTTCTGCTATTATCCCGCCCAGGACCGGGTAGTCCGCCAGGGAGAAGCCGGATTCCCCTACGATGTGCCGGATGCGGAAATCCGCACCATCTTCCAGGACAGCCGGCACAATCTCTGGTTCGGCACCACGGACCAGGGATACGCCGTTTCCTACTACTACAAGAACCAGTTCGACAGCAACAAGTTCCTCACCTCCTACTTCCACAACAAATGCGTCACATCCCTGTGCCTGGACCTGGAAGGCCTGCTCTGGATCACCACCCAGCGGGACGGCATGTTCGTCTACGACCGGGGAAAAGGGAGCATCAGCCCGGTCCCGGTTGATTACCTGATTCCGGACAACAAGGTGGGCTACATCCGCTGCAACAAAGTGTTCGTGGATGCCCAGGGAGAGTACTGGCTGCTGTTCACGGACAAATTCCAGGTACTGCGGTGCCGCCGGAACGGCCTGCGCTTCGTCCCCATCGACCGTATCGGCTCGTTCATTCCCCTCTCCATCGCCCAGGACGACCGGGGCCGGATCTGGATCGGTAGCATGAGCCCGGACCTGCAGGTCTACGACAAGGACTCCCGGGAGCTGAAATCCGTCTCCCTGGGCCAGTGGACCTTCGTGACCAACCTCCTGCCCACAGAGCCGGGCCAGATCCTGGTAGGCGCTTTCAACATGCCCATGCTCGCGGTGAACAACTACACCGACGAAGTGCACGCGCTGCCGCTCACGCCGGAGGAGGAAGCGGCCTGCATCCGCCGCTCCGTCCGCATTCCCAACAACTTGTATAAAGACTCCGCCGGAGACGTGTGGCTGGGCACCATCACCAACGGGCTGATGCACCGGGACGGGAAGACCGGGGCTACCACCCCGGTCCAGGGCGTGAGCTGCGAGGACATCGCCTCCATCCAGGAAGACCGCCAGGGGAACATCTGGGTGTCCACCCTCAACGGGCTCGGAAAATGGGACCGCACCCTGGAGCGCTTCGTCAACTACTATCAGGAAGACGGCATCGGCGGCAACCAGTTCAGCGACCGGGCTTCCTGTATCTATCCGGACGGCACCCTGGTGTTCGGCGGCACGCACGGCCTCACCTGGTTCAACCCGCTGGATGTTTCCCGGAAGCGTCCCGTCTCGCTGGTCTTCCAGGACCTGACCATCCACAACCAACTGGTGCGGCCCGCTGAGGACGGGCCGATGGCCACCGAGCTGGAGAACCGGCCGGACATTGTCATCCAGGACCAGGAGAACGGCTTCAGCATCTCCTTCGCCGCCCTGGATTACAGCGGAAACGAGCGCACCAGCTACTACTACATGATGGAGGGTTTCGACAAGTACTGGGTAGCGGCCGGGGCGGTCCACGAAGCCTATTACGCGAATCTGCCTGCGGGAAACTACCGCTTCCGGGTAAAGATAGACAACAACAGCAATTCCATCGTGGAAACCGAGTCGTTCCTGCGGGTGAAGGTGCTTCCCCCCTGGTACGCCACCTGGTGGGCCATCCTGCTCTGGGTGGCCCTGGGGCTGTTGCTGCTGGGAATCGGCTACACTTTCTGGCGGCATGTCCGCCGGGTGCACAGCGAAGCCGCCCGTCATATCCGCGAGGAGCGCCGCGAAAGGGAAAAGGCCGAAGAAGCCGAGGCTGCGGAGAAAGAGCTCAACAAGATCCAGATGAACTACTTCTCCAACGTGGCCCACGAGTTCCGCACCCCGCTTACCATGATCGCCGGCCCGGTTTCCCAGCTGTCGGCCTCCCCCACCATCAAGGGCGAAGACCGCCAGCTGGTGGGGATCATCCAGCGCAGCGCCACCTGGATGCTGTCGCTGGTGAACCAGCTGCTGGACTTCAACCGCATCGGCAACAAGAAACTGCAGATGAAGGTGGCCAAGATGGATGTCTCCGGCCCGCTCCGGGACATCGCCTCCCTGTTCCGCTGCAACGCCGAATCCAAGGGGATCGACTTTGTCACCTATGGGCTGGAAGAGCCGTTCACCATGTGGGTGGATGCGGACAAGATGCAGAAGATTGTGATGAACCTGCTGTCCAACGCCATCAAATTCACCCCGCCCGGCGGAAAGGTGAGCCTCTCGTTCGATGTCGTGTCCCGGGAAGAAGCCGCCGCCCGTTTCCCCCTCACGGAGGCCGATACGGACGGGCAATATGCCTCCATCAGCGTGGCCGACACCGGTCCGGGCATTCCCGAAGACCAGCTGGAGAAGATTTTCGAACGCTTCTTCCAGGCTTCCAGCAGGCAGGAGACGCAAGGATCGGGGATCGGCCTGTTCTATGCGCGTGCCCTCTGCGGCTTCCATCACGGGTATATCAAGGCCTGGAACCGGGAGGAAGGCGGCGCCTTGTTCAACTTCATCCTTCCCGTCAGCGCCGGCTCCTACACGGAAGACGAGCGCACCACGGAACCCGCCCAGCTCCAGATTATGGCGCCCATGCAGGCGGCCTCGGCGGCGGAAACGCAGACCGAGGCCGGCCGCAGGCACATCGCCATTGTGGACGACGACATCGACATTGCCAATTACCTGAAGATCCTCCTCTCGCCTGCTTACAAAGTGTCGGTTTACTTCGACGGAGCGTCGGCCCTGAAGGGAATGCAGGAGGAAAACGCCCCCGACCTGGTCATCTCCGACGTGGTGATGCCCGGCATGAGCGGTTACGAGCTCTGCGAGGCCATCAAGGGCAACCTCCAGCTGAGCCACATCCCCGTGGTGCTGGTCACCGCCAAAGTGGCCGTGGAGAACCAGGTGCAGGGCCTGGACAAGGGGGCCGACGCCTATGTGACCAAGCCCTTCCAGCCCGCCTACCTAACCGCCCTGGTGAAATCCCTGCTGGAAAACCGGGAAAAGCTGCACCGGCAGCTGGGATCGGTGACCACCACGGAAGACATCGCCCCGGAAGCCCTCTCCCCCCGCGACGCCGCCTTCATGAAAGACCTGTACGAGCTAATGGAAAAAGAACTGGCCAACAACGACCTGGACATCACCCGCATGACGGAAATGATGAAGATATCCCGTACCAAGTTCTACTATAAGGTGAAAGGCCTCACCGGAGAGAATCCCTCCGTTTTCTTCAAACGCTATAAACTGAACCGCGCGGCCGACCTCCTGAAGGAAGGCAAGTACAACATGTCGGAGATTGCCTACATGACCGGCTTCAACACCCTCTCCCACTTCTCCACTTCCTTCAAGAAACAGTTCGGCGTTCCGCCCTCGGATTATACAGGATAGCGTCCCATACAAATCGACCGGCACCATTCAGTGCCGGTCGATTTGCATAAGTGCTTGTCTGTAGGAAACTTCTATTTCACAGTGATTTCCTGGACGGGCTCCTTGGGAAGCATCACGCGGTGGGCGGGCCAGGACTGGGCCTTGGCCTGCTTGAAGGCGGCGGTGGCGCGGATGTCCAGGGCGGAGGCGCCGAACAGCATCGTGTAGTTGCCGGCAGCGGTTTCCCAGGCGGAGGTGGCCTCATTGAAGGAAGCCAGGGTGTAAGGGTCGATGGTGACCGTGAGGGTCTC
>ERZ842401.1246-NODE-1246-length-36941-cov-5.514504_pt1 | contig 36941 bp, 39 predicted proteins | sample MGYA00521270_ERZ842401 | MGnify/ENA primary metagenome ERZ842401 (study PRJEB31892, sample SAMEA3878208) | bioreactor metagenome | biome: Moose rumen | place: Sweden | collected 2011-10 | study: EMG produced TPA metagenomics assembly of the PRJEB12797 data set...
CAAGAGTTTTTTCCCTTGTAACTTCGCCTTCTTTTAGCTCTCTTACAAGGTTCTCCAAAGTTTTCCTGCTTTCCGAAAGAAATTTCTGGGCTTCTTTATGTCCGCTTTTTTTCAGCTCCATTTCATGTTGCCGCAAACGCAGCTCATGCAAGTCGGTTTTGCGACGCAGTTGTTTAAGCTCGCTTTCTTTTCTTGCAAATTCTTTCTGCATTTCCGCCAGCTCCGCATGTTTTGCGGAAAGTCCTTTTATAAGGGAAGAAACATCGGCCTGTTCATTCGCTATGTATTTTTTTGCGGTTTTGCACGCTTCAATAACAGTTTCGCAAGCCTGTTCAGAGAGAGCCGCATAAATTCCGCCGGTGTGAAGCCAACGGACTCCCAATTTACCAAAAATATATTCAAAATCAAAATCTGCCGGTGTAGCTTGTGAAATTGCTGTATTAGCTCTGTCAGAACAACCGACCGCGCCGCGAATTCCGAAACCTCTTTCAGTAAAATTAATTCCGTTGCGACAAATTCTTCCGATTCCGTCAGTTTTTTTCCAGTAAATTAAATCTGTGCTGACTCCACCCTGTTCAATAAAATCCTTCATTAATTTTCCGACTTCGTTATCAGCAAAAGCGGTAATAACAGCGGTATTTAAACCGAAACATTTATGAAGCCCGCGAATTACGTTATATTCTCCGCCACCTTCCCAAGCTCTGAAGCTTCTGGCCGTTCTAATTCTTCCTTCGCCTGGATCGAGTCTTAACATTACTTCGCCTAAACTTGCAGCATCAAATTTGCATGATTCTTTTGACTTTAAATTTAATTCCATTATCCGCGAACCTCCTTAACGATTTCCGCAGCCTCTTTAACGAGCTTTAATAATTCGTCCCATTTGCCTTCATTGACGAGATCTTTTTTCACCATCCAGCTACCACCGCATGCAAGAATTTTTTTGAAGCCTAAATAATCGCGGACATTTTTTGCACTAATTCCGCCGGTTGGAATGAATTTTAAATCAACGTAAGGAGCGGCGACGGCTTTGATCATATTTAAACCTCCAGCAGGTTCGGCCGGGAAAAATTTAACGACTTTTAAACCTAATTCGAGAGCTTGTTCCATTTCGCTGGGAGTTTGAGTGCCGGGCGTAACTGGAATATTTTTATCGAGACAATGTTTTACTACTTTTGGATTTAAACCGGGGCTGACGATAAATTTTGCGCCTGCGGTTACGGCTCTGTCGACTTGTTCAGGTGTTAAAACTGTTCCAGCACCGACGAGCATATTCGGAAATTCTTTGGCCATAATTTTAATTGATTCTTCGGCTGCAGCTGTTCTGAACGTAACTTCAGCGCATGGGAGTCCGCCTTCACATAAAACTTTCGCCAATGGTTTAGCATCTTCGGGTTTATCGAGTACAACAACGGGAATAATTCCAATTTTCTCAAATTCATCGAACATCATAATTTTTAATTAGCCTCCCTTGAAATTTTAAAGCACAAAAATATTTTATAAGCATAATAAAAATTGCAATATGATATTTTAACGGAATTTAAATTTATTTTACGAAGCTTTTAATTTGTAAACTGTTGCTAAAATTTCCGCAACGGCCTTATATAAATCTTCCGGAATTTCTTCGCCTATTTCGACATTTTTATATAATGCCCAAGCTAATGGCTTATTCTCGATAATCGGAATTTTATTTTCGGCAGCAATGTCGCGTATTCTTTTGGCTGTATAATCCTGACCTTTTGCGATAACTTGAGGAGCTGCCATAATTCCGCGTTCGTATAAAATTGCTATTGCCAAATGTGTAGGGTTAGTGATGACGACATCAGCTTTTGGTACATCAGCCATCATTCTTTGTTTAGCCATTTCGCGCTGTTTTTGGCGTATTTTCTGTTTTACTTGCGGGTCGCCTTCCATTTGTTTATATTCTTCTTTAATTTCCTGTTTGCTCATTTTAATAGAGTTTTCAAAATCCCATTTCTGATAAAAATAATCGGCTACAGCTATAACGAGCAATAAAAATGCTAATCTCATGGCCAACGTCCAAAGCATTTCCCAAAATTCCAAGCTACCAATAATTAAAGGCATCTGCATAGTTTTAGATGAGAGCGGCAAATAATCTCTTATGCCATAATAAATTAATATTGCGAATAAACTTGCTTTTAAAAGTCCTTTTATTAATTCTACAATTGCACGCATTGAAATAATTTTTTTCATTCCTGTGAACGGGTTAAGCCTGTCGAATTTTGGTAAAAACGGCTCTCCAGTTATTACAAAACCGACTTGCGCAATAATAGTCCCGGTTGAAAACAGCACGACCAAACCGGCGAGAGGCAACCACGTGAAAAAATAATTTTTGACGGCCTCCCATGAAATTAAATAAAATCCCCCGTCCTGAAATAAAGCGCGGTCGCTCATGAAATTTATACAAGTCACGATCAAATTTTTTAAAATTCCGATCATGAAACTTCCGAGCATGGCCATACCAATTAAGCCGATAATTAAACCGACTGCGGCATTTAAATCTTTACTCATGCACACGCGACCTTCTTCGCGGACTTTTTCACGTTTTCGTGGTGTTGCTGGTTCTGTACGTTCTTCGGCAAAAAACTGTAAATCAAAAAAATTAAAAATAAAATTATTCATGAAAAGTATTATAATAAAGGCGCGTTTAAAAAAAAATTATTTTTACGTGATGTTTTAACGCTAACAAAAAACACTCCCCAAAAAATTAATTTGAGAAGTGCCGTAAATTTTTATTTATATATAAACTAACAAATAAATTTAATATCCTGACATGTATACAGCCTGATCAAGAGTTACACGACCCTCAGCAAGTCCGGCAAATCCCGGTATATGCTGATGCAATGAGCTGAAATATTCGACTAATCTCGCCTTTACAGTTTTTGGAGCACCTTCCATTTTAAAATCGCTGTCCAGTTTTATAACGGTGTTACAAAATACGCGATTTGTTTTTAAATCATACTCAAAAATATTATTTCCCGGCTTAATACGCTTAATAAAACGATCTAATTTTCTCGGCGCATCATTCGGAATATTTAACCTGTCCTCCGTAGAACCAACAACTACAACAGAACGAGGTTTAACGCTGATCATGACTATAACATTTTCGTTATTTTCGACATCTGGATTTTTGTCATATTTTGCTTCAAGCGGAATCTGATACACGATTTCATTTTCTTTATTTCCCGGTATTTTGTTGACTCTCCAGCCTTGAGCGTTCAAAAATTCCTCAACTAATTCCGAAAGCCATATTACATCGCCAATCTCAAAACCATATTCCTCACGTAATTCAGCAAGGCGATCAATATCTTGAGCGTAAGAAATTCCAGCCAACAAGCAAAATACTAAAACTGAACAAACAGCATTTTTAAAAAATTTTTTCAAGATCGACAGCTCCTTTTTTAAAAATAATCTCGCCTTGATTATAACATGTGAACTATTAATATTTTATGAAGAGCACTCCAAAAAAATTTTATAATCTCGAAATTATTTCGTTTAACATTTCCGAACCTGTAATTAATTTTGTGCCTTCGGAATTTACATAAATATCCGGCGTTCTCAAACCTGAATTTAAAACATTATCGACGGCATTTTCTATTTTATTTGCTTCGTCGTACATCTCGAAACTGTAACGCAACATCATAGCTCCCGCCAAAATCGTAGCGATCGGGTTTGCTTTATCTTGTCCGGCAATATCCGGGGCTGATCCGTGAATCGGTTCATATAAACCGCGATTGTTATCGCCTAAACTAGCGCTCGGAATCATTCCGATTGAGCCTGCGATCTGGCTTGCTTCATCCGATAAAATATCACCAAAAGTATTTTCGGTCACGATTACATCAAATTGCGAAGGGTCTTTTATTAATTGCATGGCCGCATTATCAACGTAAAGATGATTTAATTTTATTTCAGGGTATTCCTTAGAAACTTCGATCACTATATCGCGCCATAATCTGGAACTCGTTAAAATATTTGCTTTATCAACTGATGTTACAATTTTGCGCCTGGTCATTGCCATTTTAAAAGCTACGTGGGCAATACGTTTAATTTCATGTTCGGTATACTGCATTAAATCACTTGCTGCGCGTTCGCCGTTCAAATTAAATAATTTATGTTCGCCGAAATAAATACCGCCTGTTAACTCGCGTACAATAATAAAATCGATCCCTTTTTCTGCAATATCTTTCCTCAAAGGACAAGCCGAAGCGAGAGGCTTAAAAATTTTTGCCGGCCTGATATTTGCGAATGCTTCGAGACCTTTACGAACTCCCAATAATCCGCGTTCAGGACGAATTTCAGGGGGAACATTATCCCATTTAGGGCCGCCGACTGCTCCCAATAAAGTAGCATCAGAATCCTGACAAATTTTTAAACTTTCAGCGGGTAAAGGCTCGCCAAATTTATCAATAGCATTTCCGCCCATAGCAACGGATTTAAAATTAAATTTTCCCGGCGCGACTTTCTCAATAACTTTTAATGCAGCGTTAATTACTTCTGGGCCTATTCCGTCACCTGGAATTACTGCGACATTTTTTTTACTCATGATTTTTAAAATTTATGCTCCTTTGCAAGTTAAATAATTTTAATGACATTAATAATAATATTTAATCGCTAAAATTAAAACGTTTTAATAATTCTTCGCCTGTTAATTCTCCGTTGTAATTTCCGGTTGTATTTAATTTTGATTTTAAATAATTTTCGTTCTCGTTATCATTTTTAATTCTGTACCACGGCAAATGCCTGACTTGATACGGGTAGCCTGTGCGGATTCCTGTAAAAGGTCTCGGATAAATTTTAGGAGTATCTAGCGTAAAAGTTGTATCGATTGGAGCATAATAAATTTTATAATTTTCGGTGAAATGTTTTAAAGTTTTTTGCCAGAAACCGCTTTCAAATTTTATTACGACATCTTTCAAATTATATTCATCCGGAATGTCATCAATTTTTAACGAGAAACCGACTTTACAGACTTTGGGATATTCGAGCATGATTTTTAAAAATTGTTCAACGAAATCAGCCGGCAAATTTTCAACTGGAGCGAGATCGGGGTCGGACAAAATATAAAATTTAAATAACCGAGTAAATAAAAATTTTTTGGATATATAAAAAACGTTATGTCCGTAATTTTTATTCATGTAAATAATTTTACAACCGCAATTTTTATAATATTCGAGCAGTGGCGGATAATCTGATTTATTGTCAATTATATTAATATTTTTATAGCCGTATTTTTTGAGCCAACCGACCATTTGTTTTAAATAGCTTAATCGATTGAACGAAATTATATAAATCGGGAAGTTTTTAAAATTTTTATGTTTCAGCAAATATCTAATATGAGCTTTTTTGAACAGTACGAGAAAAATATTTTTTATGATGCCTGATATACAAGATTTTAATTTTAATAGGCTACATAATTGGCTCTTGGCTCTTGGCTCTTGGCTCTTGGCTCTTGGCTCTTGGCTCTTGGCTCTTGGCAATGATACACAGAATTATTCAAATTTGTCAACATCCTTTCATGTCAAATTAATTTAATAAATAAATAAAAGTGCCCTCCCCAAAAATAAAAAATAAACAAAAGGAAAGCACTTAAATTTTTATATTTATATTATGCTCCAGATTTTTTTAACGAAGCAATTAACCCACCGTCAGAAATCATTTTTTTTATAAATTCTGGAAATGGTTCAGCCTGATAAATTTTCCCGGTAGTTATGTCATTTATTACGCCGGTATCAAAATTAATTTTTACTTCGTCATTATCGTTAATGCCTTCTGCTGCTTCCGGACATTCCAAAATTGCGAGGCCGATATTAATTGCATTTCTGTAAAAAATTCGCGCGAAACTTTTAGCAATAACGCAAGAAATTCCGGACGCTTTAATTGCAATGGGAGCATGTTCACGACTCGAACCGCAACCAAAATTTAAACCGGCTACAATAATATCTCCGGGTTTAGTTTTAACGTGAAAATTTTTGTCAATATCTTCCATGCAGTGCGAGGCTAATTCTTTTTCGTCCTGGCTGGCTAAATATCTAGCAGGAATTATTACATCAGTATCAACGTGATCTCCGTATTTATGTGCGTACATTTTTTTAATTACCCCTTTATATATTGAATAATAGCGACAACAGATGTTACAGCGATTGCAAACCATGCTATATCCCAATATCTTTGATGTTGAAGCGAATCAATGCGCAACGATAATGTTTCAATTTTTCCGTCAAGCTTTGTGGCGATCGCTTCATGTTTGGCTAAATTTTTTTCCATTATTGCTTCAATGCGATCCATACGAGCATCAAAAATATCTTTTCTTACAAATTCTTCTCCGTCCATCTCATCTCACCTCACCAAAAATTTTATTTTTATTTAAATAATTTCTTCAGGATGTGCGATCCTCCCTAAAATTCCAGATGCCGCCGCTACATATGGCGAAGCTAAATATATTTCACTGTCAACATGTCCCATTCTCCCCACAAAATTCCTGTTCGTCGTCGAAACACAACGCTCACCAGATGCTAAAACTCCCATATGTCCACCTAAACACGGCCCGCATGTCGGAGTCGAAATTATACAGCCGGCATCCAAAAATATTTCTGTTAAACCCAATTTTATACACTCGCGGTATACGTTTTGAGTCGCCGGGATTATTATGCCTCTTACTCCCTCAGCTAAATGATGACCCTTTAAAATTTCCGCTGCTGCCTTCATGTCTTCAATTCTGCCGTTTGTACATGAACCAATTACAATTTGATCGATCTTTATATTTTTTCCGTCCGAAACATCGTGCGCATTCTCCGGAAGATGAGGCCATGAAACAGTACAATTTAATTCATCAAGATTAATATTTACTTCGCTCTCATATTCGGCATTATCGTCAGCAAAATATTCATGCCATTCACGATTTACACGACCATTCAAATATTCCCGCGTTATATCATCAACTGGAAATATTCCATTTTTAGCACCCGCTTCAATCGCCATATTTGAAATTGTCAACCTGTCGGCAATGCTCAAATTTTTAAGACCATCCCCAAAAAATTCAAGCGATTTATATAACGCTCCGTCTACTCCTATTTTGCCAATTAAATATAAAATTAAATCTTTACCCGTTACAAATTTCTTTTTATTGCCTGTTACATTAACTCGAATTGCTCCGGGAACTTTAAACCAAGTATATCCCACCGACATGGCCGCCCCTAAATCAGTCGAACCCACTCCAGTAGAAAACGCGTTTAAAGCTCCGTAAGTACATGTATGCGAATCAGCTCCGATAATTGCCTCGCCCGGTGCTATTAAACCCTGCTCAGGTAATAAAGCATGTTCGATCCCCATCGTCCCAACATCATAAAAATTTTTTAAATCGAATTTCCGCGCAAATAATCTGCATTGCTTGCACTGAGTAGCTGATTTAATATCCTTGTTCGGCGTAAAATGATCCATCACTAAAACTACTTTTGAAGCATCATAAACCTTTTTAAATCCTGCCGACTCAAATTCATTAATAGCAACTGGAGCCGTTATATCATTTCCGAGAACTAAATCCAAATTTGCCTGAATTAATTGCCCCGCGTGAACTTCTTTTAATCCTGCATGTTTCGCGAGAATTTTTTGTGTCATCGTCATTCCCATTTGAAATTTATCCCCCTCGTTAAAGTTGTTTTAAAATTTAAAATTTTTCGGATTATTCTATAATATTTTTACAAAATTTTACGCACAAAAATACCCCCGCTCATTAAACGGAGGCATGTATTCATTTATTTACGTTCATAAATTCGATTTCAAATTATTTTATTAATTTTCGTTATCGGCTTTGCATCTCACATTATAATTAAACGTGTTTTGATCATAAGCTTCACCAGTGGCCACAACTGAAATTATATGATTTCCTCTGTTCATATTTTCGGCTTCAGTGTCAGGACGATAAGCATATTTATAATCCGGTTTATCAACAAGTGAAAGTTTTACGCTGAAAGAATATTTTCCATCAGAAACTTTTTTAACTTCGGCATTAAACGGAGTAACTACAGGGGCTTTATTATCAGGTTTAACGATTCCGCGATCTAAAAACGCATTTACTGAACCTTTACCATCAGCAAAAATTTTGTCTGCTGTTTCAATAATTCCCGTAAGCGTTACAAATTCTGATTTATTGAAATCGTCGGGCATTTTAAGTTTCGTGCCTTCTGTTAAATTATGTTCTCTGCCGCCCTCTAATAATTTTACGTCGCTTATAGTAATCGGAGTTGTGTTATAAGTTTCAAGCTTTGCCGGATCATCTTCGAGGCTGATTTTTACATTTTCAAGCTCAAAATTTTTAACGTTCGATAAAACTATCGCGTTTTTAACTCCGTACACTGTGACATCTTTTACTTTTATGTTTGTCATCGGAGCGCGTTCGTAAGCTTTCCATAAAATTGCGTTTTTGGCTTTCACTGGATCATCTGGTTTGCCGGCCGTAATATTTGACATGTAAACGCCTTTTAATTGCGGAGTATATGGCCCTAAATCTCCTTCTTTGTCCTGAGCAGAACCTAAAGTATATTGAGTTTCACCGTACATTAAAGCATTTGAACATTTTGCAACGGTGTTATCTTTAAAATAAATATTTTCGATTAAACCGCCTCTGTATGAATTTGTTTTAAATCTTAAAACCTGCTGTAAATTCAAACTGTCAAAATGATTATTGTGCGCAAAAACGTTTGAAACTCCGCCGGTGCATTCTGAACCGCAAGTGACTCCGCCATGACCGTCAGCAAATACGCAGTTACGAATTATAATATTTCCGCATGATTCCCCGCCAACTTTTCCGCGTGCGTAACCGTCTCTATTTTTGCCGGATTTGACTGCTATACAATCATCGCCAGTGCTGAAATTACAATCTTCAATTAATACATAATGCGTTGATTCCGGGTTTACTCCGTCATTATTTGCGCCGTGTGAATCGATCTTAAGATCACGGACTATAACATTACGGCATCTCAACGGGTGAACTTCCCACATTGGAGAATTTATAATTCTGATTCCCTCAATTAAAACATTTTCGCAGGCATAAGGCTCAAGCGTGCAGGGTCTCAAAAGCGATCTGATCGGCTTAACATCTTTAGGAGTGTCAATATAATTTACTTTTTCAATATTATCCCAATCAACGTACATCGTTGGAATTTTTTCGGGTAATGCCGTAACTCCATCGTTTAACATACGTTTTTCAATTGCTACAGCTTTGTCGCTCCATTCTTTTACTAAAATATCAACGACAGCCGCCTGATTTTCAAAACCATTGCTGCCCCTCTTCCAGCCGAGCCAGTTATATGCATCTGCTTGAGGATTTAATGTCCCTTTACCAGTTATAGCAATATTTTTCGCGTGAAATGCTCTGACAGGTGAAGCATAATTAAATGTGTCATTACCCTCAAAACTCGTGAGCACCATCGGATAATATTTATTATTGATGTTTCTCACAAATCTTAACTCAACACCTTCAGCCAAAAATAAATTTACGTTGCTCTTGATTTCGATTGAACCAGTATAATAAATCGTCGGTTTTTCAAGAGTTGCTCCGGCTTTTGCAGGTATTATAACTTTTCCGCCACCGGCTTTACTAGCATCATCAATCGCCGTCTGAATAGCTTTCGTATAATCCTTTACTTTATGAGTCTTTTTTAAATGTCCCTCTTTGCCATCGCTCACAAAATATTCTTCTTCCATGTCGGAAACTAACGCCGAATATTTCGCATCAGTAACATTAAAATTAACATCCGGAAATTTGGGGGTGTTCGCCTTAATTCTCAACTCGATCGAATTATAAATTTCCTCGTTCCAATAGTCATCAGCAAAAACAGGAAGCACAAAAATCATAATACACGCTAAAGCCAATAATAATTTTTTCAACTTGAAATCCTCCTGAATAAAAATTTTTAAATATGCTAAATTAAATTTGTTTTTATCCAATGAGAATTTTACGGAAATAAAAATAAAAATAAAAATAAAAAAGGCCATGACATTTTTTTATGCCGCAGCCTTCCTCAAAAATATTATTTAATTTATTTGCCTTCCTCAAATAATTTATTTATTCCGCTGATATATGCCTGTAACGAAGCCTCAATTATATCCGTCGAAATTCCTGAACCCGTATACATTTCGCCATCACTGGAAATTTTTACGACCGCTTCCCCAATCGAGTCCTCGCCATCTGTTACAGCCCTCACGCTGAAATCTTCAAGACGCGCATTAACTCCGAGCATGTGATTTATTGCCTTAAAAGCAGAATCCAAAGGCCCAGCACCGATCGCTATATCCTCTAAAATATCCTCGTCACGTTTAATTTTCACATATGAAATTTTTGGAACTCCGCTCCCGGAATTTACTGCATGACTAACGAGCTGACAAACAGGTCCGACATTATCCGGCGCATTTTCCTGAACAACTTTTGAATTATGCAACGTTAAAGCCTCAAGGTCTGAGCTTGTAATTGTCTTTTTCTGGTCAGCTAACTTTTTGAAACGCGTAAAAATATCCTCAAGCTCCTCATCGTTAATTTCATAGCCCATCGCCTCAAGCCTTTCACGCAATGCATGTTTGCCGGAATGTTTTCCCAAAACTAAAGCGCGGTGAGGCACACCAATTTCATCAGGGTTCATAATTTCATAAGTCTGAACATTCGTAATTACTCCGTGTTGATGTATCCCGGCCTCATGTGCAAAAGCATTCGCCCCCACGATCGGTTTAGTCGGTGAAATCGGAACGCCGATTATATTGCTTAATAATTTGCTTGATTTATAAATTTGTCTGGTCTCAATTTTTGTGTCGGCATCGTAAAAATCTTTTCTCGTCCTCAACGCCATCACAATTTCTTCAAGGCTCGCATTTCCTGCGCGTTCTCCTATTCCGTTTATTGTGCATTCAACTTGAGTCGCTCCAGCTTTCACACAAGCTAAAGAATTAGCAACACCCATGCCGAGATCATTATGACAATGTACGGAAATATCTACGCCCTCGATTCCTTCAACATGTTCGCGCAAATATGAAATTAATTCTCCCATCTCTTGAGGCGTTGAATATCCTACGGTATCAGGCACATTTATAGTTGTCGCTCCTGCTGCTATTGCGTTGGTGAATGCTTGAGCCAAAAAAGCACGATCAGAACGCGAAGCATCTTCAGCTGAAAATTCTATGTCTGCGCATTTTGATTTTGCATAAGCAGTCATCTCCGTAATTGTTTCCAAAACTTGTTCGCGCGTCATTCGTAATTTATATTTCATGTGTACATCACTGGTCGCTATAAATAAATGTATTCTCGGCTTCTTCGCTGATTTAACTGCCTCCCACGCTGAATCTATATCCATTTTATTAGCACGCGCCAAACTCGCAACAACACAATTTGTAACAGAATTTGCAATGGCCTGAACGCTCTTAAAATCCATCGGCGAAGCGATCGCAAATCCTGCCTCTATAATATCAACTCCCAATTTATCAAGCTGACGAGCTAAAATTATTTTCTCGCTTAAATTCATGCTGCATCCTGGAGATTGTTCACCATCGCGTAAAGTTGTATCAAAAATTTTTACTTGCCTCATTTAAATTATTTTCCTCCTTTGAAATTTCTGCATAAAAAAACGGAATCCCGATCTTAAATTATTACAGGACTCCGAAATTTAATTTTTAAGTTATCGCTATTTCACACCAAAAAACTTAACTTCCGAAAATCCTGAAAGTTAATTCTAGTGCTAGCAAATTTTTAAAATTATTAATATTCATTATATTCATCATGGCCGAAATTTTACACGTTAAATTTTTTCATGTCAAAAATTAATTTGCAGGATAAAATATTTCAACATTATTAATTTTCAAAATTATCCCGTCCGATCTAATACGCAAAATCCTTCCGCCTGAAACCTTTTCACCGGGTTTAACAATTAAGCCCTTTGTATTTTCAGTGTCAATCATCGCACGCTGATATTTTCCGGCTAACATTATCGCACGTATTCTTATTTCTGGAGGAGTCACGCTGATATTTTCGGGGGTAATATATTCATAATCGTTAAATAATTTTTGATTCATCGCGTAAATTTCATTTGCTAAATTATTGCCGGCCTCACGAATCATATTTAATTTTTTTACGCGCGTTAATATTTTCGTAACATCCCCCGCCCGTTCAAGCTTCGATTTTAATTTAATATTATTATTATGGGACGGAGCTTCAAAATCATTATTATTTATCTCAATTAAAATACTCCCAGCGTACATTATTCCCATTAATAACCCAAAATATATTATTACTTTATAAATTTTCAAATGTTATATTCACGTCCACTAAATCAGCCGGAGAAATTTCATTTTTACGAATCCTCAAATTATTTATTTTGACCGCATAAGGCATATTCCTCAAATTCGCAAGCATGTTTATAAACGCATAATAATTCCCGCTGATTTTAAACGTCATTATTAAATTTTCCTGACCAGACGAAATTATATTTAAATTATTATTCTGCATGACATTCTGAACATATGAAAAAATTTCAACATGGCCGGGATTTTCCTGAAATTTATCAGCCGAAATTAAATTTTTTAGCTGCGCATTCTGTTCAATCAGCGAATTTATTGAAGCCTGAACGCTCGAACGCTCTAAATTTAAATTTTTATACTCAGCTCGAACTTCGCGTAAATTGCTAATTGCGTAAAATATTCCAGAACAAATTAAAATTACAGCGCTGAATAAAATTATTAAAATTAAATTTGACTTCTGCATTTTATTTTTATTCCAACGAGAGCCGTAACAGATTTTACAGGAGTCATCATGTATGAACCTGTAACACTTAAACCGATCATTTTTGTAGCGTTCAAAATTTCTATAATGTCCTTGTTATATTTTAAATTTAAATCGCCATAACCCGGACTGAATCTTGATGTTAAATACTGATCTTGATTTAATTCCGGTAAAATTTTTTTCCGCGTCATATCGTTGCAAATTTCATCAACCAAAACCGAAGCGCAGGCATCTAACGCAATCCCGTCAAGCATATTATTTTTTTGAGATAAAATTATTTGCCGGTCAATTTCTGCACCTAATGTTATGGCCAATAAAATACATTCCTCCGATTTCTGCATTAATCTTAAAATATCGCCACTTATAAATTCTGTATTTGCAATTTTAATCCCGTTATTTAATTTTTCCAGTCCGAATTTTGACCAAATAAATTTTGGATTTAAGAAGCCCTCAATTTTTTTAAAAGTTTCAGCGGCAATATTAAATAATTCTTGATCATGCTTATCAGGAGGAACTCTCATATAACGCAAGGCATTTGTAATTAATTTATTGTTTATCTCCATGCCGTTTAGCGTACAGAACTCCGCGTATATTATTATCGATTCTCCTGACTGTTTCGGCCTGATTCATCGTGTAAATGTGAATGCCTTCAACTCCGCGGGCCATTAAATCGATAATTTGTTCAGTAGCATAAGCGATCCCGGCATCTTTAATTGCGGCGGAATTTTTTGCATAAGCTATAACGAACCTTTTAACGCGTTCCGGGACAGAAGCTCCGCACATTTCGATTACTTTATTAATTTGACTTGCGGCGGTTATGGGCATTATGCCGGCGATGATTGGGACGGTAATTCCGAACGCGCGAGCTTTTTCACGCCAAGCCCAAAATATTTCATTATCGTAAAATAATTGTGATATGAGTGCTTTAATTCCGAGACTGGCTTTATATTTCAAGTGTTTTAAATCTTCGTCGATGTTTGGGGCTTCGGGATGTTTTTCGGGATAACATGCAGCGTAAATATTGAAGTCGTCATATTGAGATTTTATGAACTCGATCAATTCAGAAGCGTGATGAAATTCCCCTAAATCGTTCTCGTCTTTTAAATCTCCTCTTAAAGCTAAAATATCTTTCACGTCATTTTCTTTTAACCGGTCGAGAATTTTTTTAATATTATCGCGAGTGCTTCCGACGCAAGTTAAATGAGCAACTCCGCATAAATTATATTTTTTCTTGATGCCTGATGAAATTTCTACGGTATTATCCTGACTTGAACCTCCTGCGCCATAAGTGACGCTAATTAAATCAGGATGCAAACTAACGAGACCGTCAAGCACGGAATAAGTTCCTTCAGTGCTCATATTACCTTTAGGCGGAAAAATTTCAAAAGTATATGAAAAATTCATAATAGTTTTAACCCGTCCTCACGTAAAAATTTTATTGAGCCTGTATATTATCAAATTTATTATTGTTTTGTTCAGTTGAAATTTACGAATTTGCGAATGATATTTATGTAATAATTCTAAGTAAAAATTAAAATATTCAAATCTGGAGGCAGAAAATTTAATGAGCTTTAAAATTTTAATGAATTTATATCATTTTTTTACAGCAGTGTTTTTTAATTTCGGCGGCCTTAAACTTTTAAAGAGAAAATATAAAAATACAATTTCGGAACGCATGGGATTTATTGAGGATGTGCCGCAAAATTCAATTTGGGTTCACGCCGTTTCAGTTGGTGAAGTTCAGTCGGCCAGCTCGTTAATTAGGGTTATAAAGGATTACAATAAAAATATTCCCTGCATAATTTCGACCGTGACATTAACGGGACATGATACAGCAGAAAAATTATTAAATGGTGTAGTCGATAAAATTATTTATTCGGTTTGGGATTATTCAAAATTTGTAACGCGAGCACTGAATAATATTAACCCGAAAATTTATATAACAATGGAAACGGAATTATGGCCGGAAATTTTAACGCAGCTAAAAGCACGAAATATCCCGATGTATTTAGCAAATGGCAGAATTTCCGAAAAAAGTTTTAAGCGTTATAAAAAAATGTCTGGTTTCTGGAAAAAAATTTTATCCTGCTTTAATAAATTAATGGTGCGCTTTGAAGAGGATAAAAATAAATTTACTGCTCTCGGCGTTCCAGATGAAAAAATTATTTTAACTGGTGATTGCAAAGTTGACGCGCTGTTAAACCGTCGTAATGAAACAACTGGCGAAGAATGGAATTTTTTAAAGGAGAATGACACAAAATTATTTGTTGCCGGCAGTACTCATCAAGGTGAAGACGATGTAATAATTTCGGCGTTCAGAATTTTGAGGCGGAAATTTCCAAACACAAAATTAATAATAGTTCCAAGACATCCCGAACGTGCTTTAATGAGTATTGCGAGTGTTTTGCCATATTCTGAATTAAATGCTGAATTATTTTCAAAGTTGCAGGCTGATGAAAATAAAAATAAAAATAAAAATTTCGATGTAATCATAATTGATAAAATCGGCTTATTATTTAGTTTATATGCAGCAGCTGACGGGGTATTTGTCGGGGGGAGTTTGGTGAACAAAGGCGGGCAGAATCCATTTGAACCGGTGTTATTTGGCAAAAAGGCGATACACGGGCCATTTATGACGGATTTCCCTGACACTGAACGAATGAACCAGCTCGGCGCAGCTTTATGCGTAAATAATGATTTAGAACTCGCAAGAGCTTGGGAGGATTGTTTAAATTTAGATTCTCGCGAAACAGCAAAAAATAACTGCGAAAAATATTTTAATACTTTGGGCGGAGCTGCAAAAAAAACTTGGGATGAAATTTTAAACGATAACGAAAATTTATAATGACTATAAAAAAATACCGGCTCTGGAAAAATTCGGAACCGGCATTTAAATTTTTTTATTTTGCTTTAGTTTTTTCCTATTGAGTGAATTAATTTTATATCTTGATCTTCCGGTAATTCCAAAAATTTTTTAAGCTCATCACGTTCAAACGATCCGCGCACTACAGCGTTCCAACCTTGAGAGGCCGCGTATAAATATGCGTTCTGCATGAGTGCTCCTATATGTGCATATCCCCATTGAGCTATTAAATTTTCCGGAGCATTTTTAATTTTCCATAGTGAAGCATCTTGAACATAAGCTAAATTTACGGAAGCGCTTTTTACAAATTCCTGTATACCAGTTTTAGCGCGGTGATCGCCGGATTTTAATAATATTAACGAGTGGTCTAAAGCATTGTATTTATAAACGCCTTTTGAATCGAATACAAATACAAAAACATCCTGAATCCCCATTGTAACCGGATAAACTCTCAAATTGTTATCAGGTCTGTTTACGCCTGCTGTCGCCCACAATAAATTAGATAATTCCTGAGAAGTTAAAATCTCACCTGAAAATTCACGCGTTGATCTTCTGAGCTGTAATGCTTCCGTTAAGCTCATTCCGCCGGTAATTTCTGGTTTGGGCAGTTTAATAACTTCTTCGGCAAGTAAATTATTTGCAACAATAAAAATTAATATGAATGCTAAAAAAAATTTTTTCACAGTGTATCCACTCCTTTTTTCAAGCTTAAAAATAATGAGCAAGTTTAAAAATAATGAGACTGGGGAGAATTTTAGCACATATAAATTAAAAGCCGATAATAAAAAATTATTATGTTAAAATTCACGCGCTTTATTATTTATTATTTATTATTTATTTTTCAGAGAAGGCGTAAAAATTTTTCATGACGATACTACTTGAAACAGCTTTTGCATTATTTGCCGGTTTAATGATGACCCGCGTTTTTAAATATTCAGGTTTTGAATTTCCAGATGTAACAGCTTTTTTAATTGCCGGTGTATTAGTTGGGCCGTATGTTCTTGGTAAATTTCATATAGGTTTCAGAACTCCTGATGAATTAGCGCAGGTAAATATTTTATCTAATTTAGCACTGGGCTTTATAGCGTTTGACATCGGCAGCGAATTTAGAATGACACAATTAAAAAAAATGGGAAAAGTTGCGACTTTTATAGGAATTTTTCAAGCTGTTATAACTACGATTTTGGTCGATATAATTTTATTGAGTTTAAATTTAGTTCCTGTTCCAGTTGCTATAACTTTAGGCGCAATTGCTTCGGCGACTGCTCCGGCTGCCACGTTAATGGTAGTCCGGCAATTTAAAGCAAAAGGCCCGGTAACAGAATTATTATTACCGATAGTTGCGCTTGATGATGCTGCAGGTTTAGTAATTTTTGCGGTTTCAATCGGAACAGCTCAAGCATTAATGGGCGGCTCAATAAATTTAATTTCGATCGGGATAAATCCATTAATTGAAATAATAAGCTCGTTAATTTTAGGCGGCTTAATGGGAATAATATTAACTTACCTTGAAAAATTATTTTTCTCGAACACGAACAGACTTTCAATGACAATAGCATTCGTAATGATGACAATTTCACTTTCTTCGATACATTTTTATATCGGTAAAATTTTAATTAGTTTTTCATCGTTATTAGTTTGCATGATGCTGGGTACTGCTTTTTGTAATTTGAGCGAATATTCAGAGGACATTATGAAACGTTCTGAAAGATGGTCAGCACCATTATACGCGGTATTTTTTGTATTATCGGGCGCGCGACTGGAACTCGGAGTATTTAAATATAATGCCGTAATAATAACGGGAATAGCTTATATTTTGAGCAGATGTGTCGGGAAATATTTCGGAGCTTTATGGAGCAGCACGGCCATGAAATGTAATTCAGACGTAAAAAAATATTTGGGCATCACGTTATTCCCTCAAGCCGGAGTCGCTCTCGGAATGGTAGTCAGTGCGCAGAGTTTAGGCGAGGAATACGGCGGAATCATTCGGAATATAATTTTATTCAGCGTTTTAATTTATGAATTATTCGGCCCCATGTTAACGCGTTGGGCATTAACCAAAGCCGGAGAAATTGAACCAGCTAAACCGGAACATAAAAACCGTTTGAGATTTAAGTAAATTTTATTTTGCGCATGTATTTTTATTTATGTATCATACTGAAAAAATTTTAAAGAGGTGTAATTTTATCTTGAGTTTACATACAAAATCTTTAATTTTTGTTGCAGTTTTTTTATTTTTGTTCGAGTTAAATATTAATTTTGCGTTTGCATCTGATTCAGTTGCGCCGAAGGAAAGTATAAACGCTTCAGAATTATCAAACGAGTGGGACAAAGTTTTTCCGGAAAATTCTGAAGTTTCACATCATAAAATTACGTTTCATAATCGATTTGGTTTAACACTGGTTGGAGATTTGTACGAGCCTAAAAATAAAAATTCAAGTGAAAAATTTTCCGCTATAGCAGTCGCCGGACCTTATGGAGCAGTAAAAGAACAAGTTTCAGGATTATACGCTCAAGAGATGGCTGCGCGGGGATTTTTGACGCTGGCTTTTGATCCTGCTTATACTGGTGAGAGTGCAGGCGAACCGAGAAATATGACTGATCCCAGCGTTAACACTGAAGATTTTTCTGCGGCTGTTGATTATCTTTCAAATCTTGATAACGTTGACCCCGAACGTGTTGGAATAATCGGAATATGTGGCTGGGGCGGATTTGGTTTGAGTGCAGCAGCAGCCGATCCGAGAATTAAGGCGGCCGTAATTTCTACAATGTACGATATGAGCAGAAACATGGCGAACGGATATTTTGACAACGGCAGGGACCCGGCAGAAATTAGAAAAGAACGCATCGAAGCACGTAAAAAAATATCTGCACAGCGCACAGAAGATTATAAAAACGGATCGTATAAAATGGCTGGAGGAGTTCCAGAAAAAATTACTGATGAGATGCCTCAATTTGTGAAAGATTACAACAGCTTCTACCAGAATAAGCGCGGTTATCATCCGAGATCGTTTGGGTCAACTACAGGAAGGATTTTAATCTCTTCATTAAGTTTTATGAACATGCCGATTTTAAATTACATTGATGAAATTGAAAGCCCAGTATTAATTATTCACGGTGAAAAAGCTCACTCAAGATATTACAGCGAGGATGCTTTTAAAAAATTGACTGGCGATAACAAAGAATTATATATAATTCCTGGAGCTTCCCACGTTGATTTATATTACAGGATGGACGTAATTCCGTTTGACAAGATCGAAAAATTTTTTAAGGACAATTTGAAATAATAAAGATCCAAATAAATATTTAATTAAATAATTATCCCGACAGTTTAAATAAAAATCTGCCGGGTTTTTTTGTTTATTATGTTAAAATCGTAGAAATTTTTTGAGGAGATTAAAAATTAATGACGAAGCAGGAAATTTTAACGAAGTTGAGCGAGCTTGTTACAGAACCTACATGTTGTAGTGAATTAAGAGAAGTTGCGGACAATTACATAAAATCCCAAACAAAAGAGAATAAAAAAATTTTAATCGAAGAATTAAGGGAAGATATTGTGCCGATTGATGGTTTTATAGAATTTTTAAGCTCCCAAGACGGAAGGGACTTTTTAGGCGAAGAGCGTGCGCGGGATACGTTAGGGCTTGCGAAAAAATTTAAGGCTGCAGGTAATAAAATTTGTTTTTGCCCGGCCTGTCAGACTGCAAATTTAATTTATAACAACAGGTCATTATTATAAGTTGTAAAAAATTTTATAGTACAGCAAGGAAGCACTTTAAAAATAAAAAGAGGATCAGAATTATAAAAAAATTTTTCCTGACCCTCTTAAATTTTTGTTTATCTGCGCTCAAGAATTGCGTTAACTGTATCAGCTTTCATGTTTAATAATACATAAAAATATCTGTACGGTCTCCACGTGTTATCATTGCTTTTAAAGTCTGTAACTTCCTGTTTTTTTGCACCGAATAACGGAATTTTGAAACCTTTAACTTTGAAGCCTCCGAAACCTCCAGTTTGTTCGATCATGCGTAAAGTTTCTGTTTTTGCTTTGAACTCGATGTAATAATTTTTATATTCCGGTTCAAGTTTGATTATAGCTGAGTCGGCAAAATCAAATTCTGCTAATTCATTGCCGTTTTCATCCAGCACTCTCGTAAATATTTGCGGAATTTTTGCGATCTCTTCACCCAAATTAATTACTACATTTTGAGTTTTGCTTATAACTTTTATTGGCGAGTTCATATTTGCGAGGCCGTGTTTTTTGGTTGGAATTTGAGAATTTTCGACACCTTCATCGGCCCAAGAGAATTTTAAATCTTTACCAAAAGCTATTTCGCGGTAATTAACTTCGGTTTCTGTGACAGCTGTTGATTTTTTGGATTTTTTCGTTTTTGTTTTTATAACGTCTGGTCTCTCAACAATAACGATATTAGAATTACCGCCCGTGACTTCTTTTACATTGTAGAGCGTTAAAATTCTAATATTTTGCGGATTTTTTGCTGCGTAAGAAATTCCATCAAGTGTCGCAAAAAACAAAAGTACCGTGCTCATCAAAGCACAAATTATTTTTCTCACATTCATGATATAAATTCTCACTCCTAAAAAATAAAAAATTTTAGTTAAAACTGGGCTTGTATTATATTAACACAATCCCCCTAGAATTGAATTATTCCGGCAAATCTAGAGAGATTTTTTTTTTAATTTACGCTGACAGTGATAATAAATTTCTGTAAATCGGATACGGCCAAATATCTGCCGCGACTGTTAATTCTGCTGCATCGCACTTAGCTCTAATAACGTCCATCAACGGGATAATATTATTAATTAAAAAGTCCGAACGCTCGCGAGCATTTAAATTATTTAATTTTGCTTTGAGATTATATAAATTATTTGCGTCTGTTATTAATGAATTTTTTGCGCCTCCGAGTCCGTTTATATAACCTTTCCATGGAGTTGTATCGCCAAAATCATAATTATCAAATGCTCTCATTGAATTATTTTCAAGAATTAGCTGGCGCGACAATGCCGGTAAAACTCCTTCCCAAAGCATGTCATACAACACAGCTGCTTCAACTTCGAGACCTGTAGCAAATGCGTTCATTCTTATATCATGTAAATTTTCGAGTTCATGAGATTTATAAACGCCTAAATTTTCGAGCATCTGTTTATTTTCCGGCTTCAACAGTAAATCAATTTTTTCCGGCACAGTTTCAGCTTCGATCAAACCTCTTTTACGGGCTTCTTCCTGCCATTCAGGGCTATAAGCATCACCCTCAAATAAAATATTACTGCCCATTTTAACGGCCTCTTTAACTGCTTCGATGCCTGCATCAATTGGATCAATTCCTGAAGCTGATTTATTTTCTATCATTCTGGTAAGTTCTTCAACTCCCCAAGCCCAAAGAGATGCAAACATCGTAACGGGCAGAGCGATAGACTGTGAAGCACCTGGCGCACGAAATTCAAATTTATCACCGGTAAAAGCTACTGGCGAAGTTCTGTTACGGTCGCTGGCAAATTGAATTATTGACGGAATTTTATTTAAACCTGTATCCATCATATTTTTATCTGGAAGCGAAACGTCTGAATTATCGAGCCTATGTAATAAATCAGTCAAGGCCGACCCCAAATAAACGCTAATAATTGACGGCGGAGCTTCATGGCCTCCCAACCTGAATAAATTCCCGTAAGTTGCTACGGATGCCTGTAACAAGCTGTGAAATTTCGACACGCCCAAAATTACCGCAGATAAAAATAATAAAAATACTACGTTGCGCCGGCTGCTGTTTGAAGGTTTTAATAAATTTCTTCCTTCGCTGTCAACGAGTGAAATATTTGTGTGTTTGCCGCTTCCGTTCATGCCGTAAAATGGTTTTTCATGAAATAATAATCTTAATTCGTGTTGTCGTGCTAATTTTCTCATGACTTCCATTAAAATTTGATTTTGATCGCAGGCTGTATTAGCTTCGGAATATAAATGAGCAAATTCAAATTGGCATCTTGCGACTTCGTTATGACGCGCCAAAACTGAAACGCCTAAACGTGATAAATCTCTCTCAACATCTTCCATGTAGCTTAAAACTCTGGTTGGAATTGCGCCAAAATAATGATGGTCTAATTTTTGATCTTTTGCAGGTTGCGCACCGATTAAAGTCCTTCCGCAAAATCTTATATCCGGCCTTAATTGAGCGCGTGGACGATCCAGTAAAAAATATTCCTGTTCAGCACCAACGGTCATTTTAACGTATTTAATTCCGCGCTGGCCTAAAGTTCTTAATAATTTCAGCGCACGGGTTTCGAGGGCATTTACTGCGCGCAACAGAGGCATTTTTAAATCAAGCGAAGTCCCATCAAACGACAACAAAACCGAAGGAATACATAACGTTCCGCCCTTATGACTTTTCACGATGAAAGCCGGGCTGCTTACGTCCCAAACTGAATAACCGCGAGCTTCAAAAGTTGAACGACTCCCGGCCGATGGAAAACTTGAAGCATCTGTTTCACCCTGTGTTAAATGATGTCCTCTGAAAACGTCGACGGTATTGCCTGAATTATCGGACATTGTAAACGCCTGATGTTTTTCGGCTGTTAATTCTGTTTGAGGCTGAAACCAATGCGCCCAATGTGTAGCACCTTTTGAGATCGCCCAATCTTTCATGGCATTAGCGACTATATCCGCAGCTTCGGGGCTTAAACGTTCACGCCCTTCCATAGCTTCGATAATTTGAGAATATATTTCAGGGTTTAATTTCTCCTTCATAATTCGTTTATCGAAAACCATAGAGCCAAAAATTTCGTGTATTGGTTTAAATTCTGACATAAAATAAAAATCCTTTCAATTTAAACATTAAAATAAAATAAAAAATTGCTTAAATTAAAAAAATTATTGCATGAATAAATTTAAAGTCAATATTTAACGCGATATAAATTAAAATTAAATTAAATAAAATTAAATAAATTTTTGACGTGATAAATTTTATAGAATATAATCCCAAAAATAAAAAAATTCCCCCAAGTCCGCTAAACTCAGGGGATAATTATAAATTATTTTTTCACTTAGGCATTTACATTAATTTCTGTCTCTGTTGTAGTGATCATCGTTGCGCTGGAAATTGCAACAGGGACATCTGTGTAAATTGTTCCGTTCGTGATCATTCCGTTCATTAAAGCTCTAACATCTGAGCTTTCCACATTTTTGTCAGCACTGCTAAATGTAAAATTTACATCTTCACCGCCTGCATTTTTGAACACCAATTTTAATTTACTGCTCTCGGTCATTTTTTTATTTCACCTCCTTTTAAATTCTCGACCAAAAATAATTAAATTAATCATCAACATTGCTTAATGTCTTTACTTCTGTCTGTTCAACTGTATAAACTTCATTTTCAAGACAAGGAGCCATAAGATCAACTATCGTTAAAATTTTTTCTGGGGTGGCTGTCGTGTAATTTAAATTTCCCATCCCTACAGTTTTAGTTTTAACGTCGCCGTTTGAATTAATTCCGGCATTGAGTTTTACATTAACTGCAAATCTCTTCATAGTAGCAACTGCTGCCATTTTTTAAATTCACCTCTTTTTAATTTAAATTTGCAACGTTTTTATTACGTTACGGTGAAATTATATATCATAAATTTATATTGTCAACTCTTTTTTAAATAAATTTTTAAAATTAAACTTAAAAATAATTATATTTCGCTTTAAATCAGCTTTATAACTGGATTTATAAATTTAAAAAATAAATAAATAATTTAAATATTTCACAAAAAAGCGCGATTTTATTAAAAATATTTTACTCATTTTAGAGTAATTTTATAAAAAATCCTCCCAAAATAAATTATTTTCAGATTATTTTCAGGAGGAAAATTTTAATTATTTTATTTAAAAATCTAAACCAGATTCGTGATCTTCTGGATATAATCTATTATACGGGTCTTTTACCCAGTCCATAACACTACCGCGATAAGATTTTACTTTCAAAGGATCATAACCGTATTCGTTTACTAACATTTCCGCAAATTTCCCAGAAGATATACCGGAATTACAATATAAAATTAATGTAACCTTTTTTGTTAAACCAGAGCCGGCAAGTGCTGCAGGTGCTGCATTAATCCCAATATCATCAAGCGGAAAATTTACAGCTCCATCAATATGTCCGCCCGGTATTCCAGGTCCGGGAGATTTCCCGTTAAAAATTTCTTCGGAACGAGTATCAACTAATATAAAACCAGGTTTGCCAACATGAGCTTTTACATATTCCTGATCGACCGTCTCAACTCTGGGCGACAACTCGTTTAACATGAACGATACAACTAAAACTATTAAAAAAATTATTACCGCTGCCGTTTCTATTTTTATTGTACGCAAATTTTTTATACACTCCTTTGTATTCTAAATTTTTATTGCACGCATTCTCAATCTCACATAATCAGAATACCATATATTATTTTTATACAGTTTAGGCCGTAAAATCCCGACAGCCTCCTTTAAAATTTCTTCGTGAACATCATCAGGAATATTTTTAAATTGATTTTTCTGAAACATTTTTAACCAGTTTAATAACCCGTCTTCACCGTCTAAAGGTGTCGGCCTGTCGAATAATATCGCGTAACAAACTTTAAAGCCGGAATTTTCCAACATGGCCGAATATTCTCCGATTGATGGAAAATAAAAAGGCATAATATATTTTAAATTTCTCGATTCAAAAATTTTTTTCAGCGTCGAATGAATTAATATATTATTTTCATGGCCTCCCATTTCAAATATAAACTGTCCGCCGGATTTTAAGGAATTATTTACGCATTCCATCATTTTTGGCTGTGAAGATTTTTCAATCCAATGCAAAACAGCATTTGAGAATATTAAATCAACTGGAGAATTTAATTTAAAATTTGTCGCATCGCCCTTTATAAATTTAATTTCCGGATAATTATTTTTTGCAATATTCAACATTTCATCAGAAGCATCAAGCCCCGTAACTTCAACATTAAAGCCAAAATTTTTTAATTCGTTCGTTAAAATTCCATTTCCGCAACCCAAATCCAACGCGCTTTTTACTTTATCTCTGTCAATTAAATTTAAAACTTCAAATCCATATTTATGCACAAACGAAAAATTTTTAAAATAATTATCAGCATCCCATTTTTGATTCATAAAATTATTTTATTCTCCCTTCCGTAATAAAAATAAATTTGAAAACGAAAATATTACCAATAATACAAACGTCCCCGAAATCATCGCCATCCCTCCGTTAAATCCGTAAATGCCCGCTGTAAATCCTACTAAATACGGCATTAACATAGCTCCAAAACATCCTACAGAAAATATAAAACCCATCGCTAACGGATATTTATTTGAAAATGGCGCTGCACTCGCGTAAATCATTGGACTTATTCCGGACATGCTCAAGCCCAAAATTCCAACCGTAAGAGCAGTATAAAAATTACCTGACGCAAATAACATAACTATAAAAAATATTAACGCCATTACACTTAACACAAATAAAATAATTTTTCGCGGCACATACTCCGAAATATACGCGCATATTAAACGCCCAATTAACATTACTCCCCATAATAATGCCGCCATCCCTTGTGCAAAATCTGAAGGCATGTTTTTATTTTGGACGTACGTAACAAGCCAGCCATTAATTGCATATTCGCAACACAAATAACAAAACATTAACGCGCATACAGTAAAAAATCCCGGCTCACTCAAAAATTTATAATTACCGCTTTTAAATTGTTTTGCATGGGGATCGGGAGCATTCGTAAATTTTTCCGTCTCAAAATCTTTTAACCCAACCCATGATAATAACGCCGAAATTAATCCAAGTATTACAACCGCAAATAACGCAGCCTGCCAATAAAAAATATTCCTCAAAAATACAAATATTACAGGCGCTGAAATCGCTCCGAGCGCAAATATTGAATGTAATATACTCTGAATTTTTGTATTCCCGTCAGTTATTAAATTTATCGTGCGAGTGTCAAAACTTATACAGCCTCCGCGACCAAATCCAATTAAAACACAAATTAAAAATAAATATATCGGATTAAATTCAAAGCCAATTAAAAAAATTCCGGCGTACGTCAACAAAATTAATAATATAACTGAGAATTTTTCTCCAATCTTTAAAGCTATTAAACCGGCTATTAATCCCGATATCAAATTTCCAAATGAATAACACGAAATTAATAAACCTCCTTGTTCAACCGGCAAATTTCTAGACGCTAATAAATCCGGCAATACCGAACCTATTAACATCGATACCATTCCACTGCAGAAAAACGAATAAAAGCACGAAAATATTAAAAATTTCTTACGATTCATATTTTATAATTCCTCTCGCGTTAAGCTCGTCCAATTGTTTTAAAATATTTTCAAATTCATCGGCAGGTACATCAGCATTTAAATTTACTCGTTGTAAATATTCAAGTTTTAAATTTTGCGCGTTATGAGCTTCAAATATTTTTTTTATTAAACCCATTGAATTATATTCAAAACTCAATTTAAAATTTTTCGTCAGAATTTTTTTCACTGGCTCGCAAATGTTTAACGCCGTTTTTGCAGCTTCACTGTATGCATCAATTAAGCCGCGAACACCCAATTTAACACCGCCAAAATATCGCGTTACTATTATCATGACATTTAAAATTTTGCTCTGCTTTATCGCGTTTAAAATTGGTCTTCCTGCTGTTCCTGATGGTTCACCGTCATCAGAAAAATATTCTCGCCCTGAATCAAAAATATACGCCCTGCAGTTATGATTTGCATCGTGATGTAATGAAATTATCTCATTTAAAAAATTCCGTGCCTGAAATTCATCATGACACGGTTTTAAATTTGCTATAAATATCGAACGTTTTATTTTTAATTCTGCTGTTACAAATTTTGAAGGCTCATTAAATGCATTCATCCCACGCTGTTTTAATTTTCCGCCAGGAATTTTCGATCGCATCCGATAACACTCGCGTATCTGCTAACACCGGCATAAAATTATTATCTCCGTTCCATCTCGGCACTATATGTCTATGCAAATGCCCGGCAACTCCAGCACCTGCAGTCTGACCCAAATTAATACCCATGTTGAAACCGTCAGGGCGCATAACCTTTTTTAAAACTTCGATGGCCGTCGCGCTCATGTCGTGTAATTCTAAAATTTCATCATGCGTTAAAGTTTCATAAATATTTGTATGCCTATACGGAATTATCATTAAATGTCCGGGGTTATAAGGGTATAAATTCATGATAGCAAAACAAAATTTACCGCGATGAATTATAAAATGTTCATCGTCCTTATGTTCGTTGGGAAAATCACAGAATATACAGCCCTCATGTTTCGGAGCTTCAATATATGACATTCTCCACGTTGCGTATAACTGTTGCATAAAATTTAATTCCTCTTATTTTATTTTTATTTCACTGCGCAAATATTTCCGTCTCTTGTCGCGTAATATAATACTCCGTTGTGATAAGCGAAAGAGTCTGCGCCCTCTGATAATTTTACGGTCTCCTTAACTTTTCCGGTTTCAGAATCTAGAGCGAAAATATTACCTTGACCAGATGCAACAAAAATAATTTTATCGCCGGCCACTGGAGGAAATACTATGCTTCCGTTTTCGGTGTTAAATTTCCATAATGTTTCGCCGTTATCCTGTTTAAGAGCGATGACAGTGCCGTCAGATGTCCCGACAAAAATTTTCCCGTCGTGAATTACCGGTGAAGTTGTGATCGAAGCACCCGTTTTAATTTCCCATAATGGTGTAGTCCCGGCAATTTTAACAGCGTAAACAGATCCGTTCCATGAAGTGTAATAAACATTTCCGCCTGAAACCGCAGGAGTTCTAACAGGTCCGCCAGCTCCACCGCCCGAAACTCTTTCGCCAGTATCAGGATTGATCATGCTGAATAATCCGCCCTGCTCGCCTAAAAATATATAATTATCGCTATATAATGGAGCAGTTCTTAAATCGGCGTTTTTAGATTGATACTCCCATAATAATTCGCCGTCTTTAAAATTTAATGCTGTTAATTTTCCGCTGTCCTTTGAAAAAAATATTTTTCCTTTTCCGTAAGCAGCTCCGTCAGTCATATTTTCGCCCATAGCTCCGGCAGCTTTTGAAGTATATTCCCAAACTTCCGAGCCATCAGAAATATTTAAGCAGACAACTTTTGCGCCTGATTGAGCGACTACTACAAATTTTTTCTCAACGACTAAAGGATTCCCTACGATTGATGTAGCTTCTTCATCTCTGAAGTCCCATTTAACTTTACCGGAATTAATATCGATTGCGTATAATTTTCCGCTTCTGTCACCGATGAACATTAAATTATTTTCGATTGACATTCCGCCGGCTGTTCTCATTTCTGTTTTAAAGCTCCAAGCGAGTTTATTTTCCCAAGCGTAAGAAGTTCCGGCCATGAAACATAAAATTAAAGCTAACAAAAATACAAAACGTTTCATAAAAAAATTTACCTCCTGATAAAAAATTTATAATGCGTGTAAAGAATTTTATTTTTATTTTGAATTATTGCAAATGTTAAATATTATGATTATTAAAATAATTTTTGGATCGCGACACAAAAAAATCCCTCTCCTGCGCGAGTTTTAAGAGAGGGGATCGAATTAGGCGTATTGTTCGATCTGATCGTGAACTACAATTAAATTATTGAAGTCCTCAATTACCGGCCTTTGAATCATTAACGGCTCTGTAACATGAATGTACTGCGTGTTAGTTCGGCGTAAAACCGTACCGCGTTCGAGGCGTGAAACATATCCAGCAGTATTAATAATATTATTATTCTGGACGTTACGAATACTCATTTACAAAAAACCTCCGTGCTAAAATTTCATATTCATCCGTGAAATATGATTTAAATAATTTTATCAGACCAAACATATAAATTTGTTGTGTTATAATCCAAGTTAATAAGCTGTGTAGCATGATTTTTTATATTTAGTGCGTAAGTCCAGGCGAAAAATTTAAAATTCTGGATCGACGCATTTTTTTATGCGCTCCGGAAAATTTATAAAACAGGTGAAAATTTAAAATTATGGACTCAAATAATTTTTTAGAGCGCGAGCCATTAGGCAAATTAATGATTAAATATTCTGTTCCGTTAATAATTTCTTTATTGGTAGCAGCCTTATATAACATTGTCGATCAAATTTTTATCGCGAACGCTAGTTATTTAGGTTCAAACGGTAATGCCGCAAATAATGTTGTATTTCCTTTGACAGTTATTGCGCTGGCGTTCACTTTAATAATTGGCGATGGAGCTTGCGCGTTTATCAGCATGAGTTTAGGAGCGAGAAATAATAAAAATGCTGCTGATACTGTTGGGAGTGCTGCATTATTATCGTTAAGCGCAGGAATCTTAACGGCAATAATATATTTTGTCTTTCGTGAAGAATTATTAACATTTTTCGGCGGGCGTGTAAATTCTGAAGTTTTTAAATTTGCTCTGGAATATTTCACATATATAATTTTGGGGATTCCTTTTTATGTATTTGGTCAGGCCATGAACCCAATAATTTCAGCTGATGGAAGTCCAAATTATGTAATGTTCTCGACGTTATGCGGAGCTTTGATAAATATAATTTTTGATCCCATCTTCATATTTAAATTTAATTGGGGAATGATGGGCGCGGCAGTTGCGACGGTTATGGGACAAATTTTTACGGCCATGATGTCATTAATATATATTTCGCACAAAATGAAAGCTGTAAATTTTTCGCGTAAAAATATCTCGTATCATCCTGCCTTAATGAAAAAATATTTACCGTTGGGTTTATGCAGTTTTCTTTCTCAAATTTCGATCGTGATAAGTGTAGCGGCCGTTAATACTATGATAAAAAAATATGGTTCGGTTGATGAAATTTTTTCACGCGCTGAATATTCTCAAATTCCAATGGCAGTAATTGGCATAGTCATGAAATTTTTTCAGATAGTAATTTCCATTGTGGTAGGATTATCTGCGAGCTGTACGCCGATCGTAGGTTTTAATATTGGAGCTGGCAGAAAAGACCGGGCAAAAAATTTATTTACTCGTTTATTAATTTGTGAAAGCGTGATCGGAATAATAGCGTTTTTGATTGTCGAAATATTTCCGGCTCGTATAGCAGAATTATTCGGAGCTTCCGGCGAGAGTGAAATATATTTAAATTACACTGTAAAAAGTTTCAGGACGTATTTATGTTTAATAATTTTTGCGTGCATAAACAAAGCAGCATTTATATTTATTCAAGCGTTGGGGCGTGCTTGGGTTTCAGCTGGATTGTCGATGACTCGTGAAATAATTTTTGGAGCAGGTTTAACAATAATAATGCCAATATGGATGGGTTTAGATGGCGTATTATGGTCGATGCCTGCAGCAGATGGATTAACGTTTATAGTTTCAATTTTGGTAATCATGATGATATATAAAGATTTGAGCAGGAAATAAATAACCTATTGAAAAAATTTTTTAATGCAGGCTTCGTGTTTTTAATTTAAAATGAGGTCTGCAAAATTTATTTTTTTAAAAGGGTGTGGACAATAATGAATGATCCTGTAAAAGCATCATCACGCTCTGATGAAGCAAAAAATTTAATTTCTGTAGTAGTAATTGGCTATAACATTGAAAAATTTGTTAATGAATGCCTTGATTCTGTTCTCGCACAAGACTATGAGAATTTTGAAGTGATTTTTGTAAACGACGGCTCAACGGATAATACGAAAGCTCTCGCCGAAAAATATTTAAGCGATCCGAGATTTAAACTCATCAATAAAGAAAATGGCGGTTGTGTTTCAGCACGTAAAGCAGGCGTAAAAATTGCAAAAGGTGAGTATATTATGTTTGTTGACGGCGATGACTGGATAAATACTGACATGTTGAGTAATTTAGCTAAATTTATTGGTGATGATAAGCCGGATATTATCAAAAGTAATTTTTATTCTCAGAAGCGTGATAAAAGATTTAAGGAAGAGGGAGGCATGAAAGATTTAACAGCTTGCGAAAATGATGAATATTTTAAATTGATTATGTCGCATAAAATTGCCTGGAATCTAATCGCTACACTGTATAAACGAGAATTTATATTGAACGCGGGGTTTTTAAATTATCCTGAAACTGGAATGGGTGAAGACCTCATGGCAAGTTGTTTCTTTGGTTTACACAATCCAAAAGTAAAATTTGCCGGTAGTTGTGACTATTATTACAGGTTCAACTCTTCAAGCGCAACAAAAAAAGGAGGTAAAGTATTACTCGAAGAATCTAAAACGTTGAGACATATGGAGGATTACGTAAAAAAAATAAATCTATACGAAAAATATAAATCTATTGTGGATTATCAATGGATCGTAGCTTTTCTTAGACATATGTGCGCAAATATTCCCGTCTCACGAAAAATTGAAAATATGCACAACATGAGACCTCATATGAAAAATTTTATGAGAAATGAATATTCCAGAGAGTGTTATAAAAATTTAAGTCTGCGGAAACGATTTATATTTAATGTGTATTATCATGCGCCATATTTAATGTATGTGCTCGAACCTTTTTTAAATCCCCCGATTGTAGTCAAAAATGCCATAGAATCTATAATGCGTGTTTTTTCAGGCCAAAACTAAAATTTTTTAATATATAATTCAGCTGATTACATTAAATTTTTTGAGGGAGGCTTTTATATCATGGCATTATTTGCACAGGACAAAAATTTAGCGATTGAGTTAGTACGTTCAGCAGAAGCCGCAGTAATGGCATCAGGCCGCTGGTTCGGTCTCGGAAATAAAAACGAAGTCGATCGCGCAGCAGTTGAAGCAATGCGTTACGTTTTGCACGGAGTTCACATGAAAGGCGTTATTGTTATCGGTGAAGGCGAAAAAGATGAAGCACCAATGTTATTTAACGGCGAAGAAGTCGGAACAGGTGAAGGCCCGGAAGTCGATATCGCAGTCGATCCGATCGATGGCACAAGATTAATGGCTCAAGGTCAGGACGGAGCGTTAAGTGTTATAGCAGCTGCTCCACGTAATACAATGTTCAGCCCGCAAGATCTTTTTTATTTAAATAAAATTGTAACCGGCCCGGAAGCAGCAAATTATATTGATATTCAAGCTCCAATAGAATTTAATGTGAGAATCGTCGCAAAAGCTAAAGGCAAAGCTATTCACGATACAACCGTCGTAATGTTAGACCGTCCGAGAAATGAAACTATACGCGATAAAGTCAGAGCTATGGGCGCAAGAATCAGATTAATCGGTGACGGTGATGTTTATGGAGCTTTGATGACCTGTTTAACTGGACATGAAACAGCAGATTTATTGCTGGGAATCGGCGGCTCTCCTGAAGCTGTTATTACTGCATGTGCCGTTAAATGTTTGGGCGGAAATATGCAATGTCAACCATATTTCAGAAATGATCAGGACGAGGAAAAAGCTAAGGCAAGGGGCTTAACTCGCGAAACAGTTTTAACGCTTGATGATTTAGTGAAGAGCGATAACGTATTTTTTGCAGCGGCCGGAGGTTCTGACGGAGATTTATTGAGAGGCGTTCATTATCACGGGACACATATTGAAACTTCATCAATGTGCATGAGAAGCAAAACCGGGACGATCCGTTATATTTCTGCGATACATTCACAAAAGAAGCTCGAAGAAATGGGCGACAATATCGAATACGATCCAAATGCTAACGAGGATAAATAAATTATGAATTTACTCAGCGCGCTTATAACTTGGCTAGTGGAAACTATCGGCAAAATGGGCTATACGGGAATTATATCGCTTATGTTTTTGGAGAGTTCATTTTTTCCGTTTCCGTCTGAAGTTGTTATGCCTCCTGCTGGTTATTTAGCCTGGAAGGGAGAAATGTCTTTAAGCCTCGTAATTTTAGCCGGTATATTTGGGAGTTTATTAGGTGCGCTGTTTAATTATTGGCTCGCCGTAAAACTTGGAAGGCCATTGCTATTAAAATACGGAAAATATTTTTTTATTTCTGAACAGTCAATCAACAAAGCCGATAAATTTTTTTTAAAACACGGACACGTCAGCACGTTAGTCGGCAGGTTGTTACCTGTGATACGTCAATATATTTCACTTCCAGCAGGGATCGCCAGAATGCCAATAAAAACTTTTACAATTTTCACGTCAATAGGCGCAGGAGTTTGGGTAATAGTTTTAACATTTGCCGGGTATTTATTGGGAGAACATCAGGAATTAATCGGGAAATATTTACATATAATTTCGATTGGCTGCATTTTAATGGCGTTCTTGATTGCAGGAATTTATTTTTTAATTTTGCGAGCGAAGAATAAAAAAATTTATAAAAGCCCTAACAATTGATTTATTTCCCGGTTGAAAATTGCCGGGAATTTCTTAAGAAAAAGCCGTCAAATTATTTTCACGTATAATTATTTTTCAATAAAAATTTTTTTCAGGAGTTGTTTAATTTTGTCGGAAATCGTTTGGCCTTTTGATTGCGACACGCTGATGCGAAAACAAAAAAGTTTTAAGCGCAGAATTTTAGAACGCAATAATAATTTTTTAACCAAAAAAATCGCCATTCTCGGAGGTTCTACAACAGCAGATATTAAAAATTTACTAGAAATATTTTTACTCGATGAAGGCATTAAACCGGAATTTTACGAATCTGAATATAATAAATTTTATGAAGATGCCGTGTTCGGAAATCCCCAGCTCGAAGATTTTAAGCCGGAAATAATTATTATTTTCACCAGCATTTGTAATATTATTGACCAGCCAAAAATTACGGATTCAGATGAAATTTTTAATTTAAAGCTCGAAAACGAATTTACAAAATTTAAAAACATCTGGAAATCTCTTAACTCAAAATTTAACGCCGTGATCATTCAAAATAATTTTGATGTACCGTTCTCGCAACCAGAAGGAAATATTTTAATGCCGCATTCGTTCGGACGCTTCGTAAATCTCTTAAACGAAAAATTTTTAAATTACTCTGAACAAAATTCCGGGCTGTATATTCACGATTTAAACAGGCTCTCATCTCAAATCGGTTTATTTAAATGGCACAATAGATCACAATATCACGCTTATAAATTCGCAATGAATTACGATATTTTCCCGGAAGTCGCTTGGAGCTTAAAAAAATTAATCTGCGCTATATTGGGACGCGTAAAAAAATGTCTGGTTCTCGATCTCGATAATACTTTATGGGGCGGTGTTATCGGCGACGACGGTTTAAACGGCATAAAAATCGGCCATGAAACTCCAGAAGGCGAAGCATTTACAGAATTTCAAAATTATGTCAAAAGTTTAAAGGATCGCGGAGTAATTTTAGCTGTAGCTTCCAAAAACTACGAAGACACCGCAAAATCAGGATTTACTCACCCGGACAGCGTTTTAAAATTTGATGACTTCGTGTCGTTTAAAGCTAATTGGGAACCAAAAAATTTAAATATTTCACAGATCGCTAAAGAAATTAATATCGGGCTTGATAGTTTGGTATTCATTGATGATAATCCGGCCGAACGCGCAATAATAAAAGAAAATTTACCGGAAGTCAGCGTCCCAGAAATCGATCCGGCTGATGTTTCGTCATATATTCGAGCTATCGAAGGTAACGGCTATTTTAACACGGTGGCCATTTCTGACGATGATATTAAACGCACTCAAACATATTTACAGAATAAACAACGCGCGGAACTTGAAAATATTTCAGGAAATTATGACGAGTTTTTAAAATCTCTCGATATGCAGGCAGAAATATCAAGCTTTAAAGAAATTTATTTTGACCGAATCACCCAGCTCACAAATAAAAGCAATCAATTTAATTTGACGACAAAAAGATTTACGCTCGCTGATATAAAAAATATTTCGAGTGATAAAAATTTTATTACTGTTTATTGCAGGTTAAAAGACCGCTTCGGCGATAACGGAATAATTTCACTTGCGATCGGAGAAATTTCGGGAGATGAATTAAAAATTATTTTGTGGCTTATGAGTTGCAGAGTTTTAAAACGCGGCGTTGAAAATTTAATGCTTGATCATTTGGTGAAAGCTGCTAAATTGAACCGCTGCTCAAAATTACACGGCTATTATTTCCCAACGAAAAAAAATTTAATGGTGCGAGATCATTATAAAAATTTCGGCTTCGAACTTTTAAGCTCTGATGAAAATAATAATACTGAATGGACTTTAAATATTAATAATTACGTCACAAAAAATAAATTTATAAACGTAACGGAGGAATAAATTTTTAATTATGAAATTTCATCACGTTGGTTATTTGGTTGAAAATCTTGATGAAGCTGTCAACGAGTTTCAAATTTTAGGTTATGAGGTTAAGCGCAAAAAAATTTTTGATGAGGCTCGACGCGTATATTTATGCTTCATGGAAAATAATGGGCTTGTCGTTGAGTTAGTTTGCCCGGCCGAAGATTGTAAATTATTCTCGAAATTAGCAAAACGGATCGGTAATGCTCCTTATCACATCTGCAATATTACGGAGGGGGGGGGGGGTACGATCTCGGAAGTTTGCGAAGAGCTGCAAAAAAGAGGTTTCATCATGGTTTTACCCCCAGAACCGGCAAAAGCCTTCAACGGAAAATCTGTCGCGTTCATGATGGGAAGAGCAACAGGCTTAATGGAAATTCTCGAAGCATAAATAATAATTTAACTTACGAAAATTTTTATATCGGCCAGGAAGCTCAATTTACACGAAAGATCACGCCCAAAATGATGAGCGCATTTAAATATATTTCCGGTGATTTTAATCCGCTGCATAATAATTCCGATTTCGCGCGGGCTAAAAATTTTAATGGCCTGGTCGTTTACGGAATGTTAGAGGCTTCGTTATATTCGTGTTTAACTGGTGAATATTTGCCGGGTAAAAATTGTTTGTTGCACAGCGTTCACTCTGATTTTTTAAACCCCGTTTATATTGGCGATGTCCTGACCGTTACTGGGAAAATTTCGGAAAAACACGACAGCGTAAAACAATTAATAATCAAGGCAGTAATAAAAAATCAAAACGGTTTAAAAGTTTCGCGCGCAAAAATTGAAGCAGGTGTAATTTAAAATGTCGAAAAAATATTTAATTCTCGGAGCTTCGTCAGATTTGGCAATGACCTTCATAAAAAATAATATTTGGAATCCAGATGATGAGATCATTTGCACCTGTAATAATAACGCCCAAATTTTGGAGGAAAATATTAAAGGTTTAAACGCCAAATTTATTATTAAACGCGTAAATTTCTTAAATGAGCAGGACATCAACGACTTTATAAAATTTCTGGATAAAAATAATTTTGTGCCCGAATATATTTTACATGCTCCGGCCGTTCCAATTGAAAATTTAAGGTTTACGGAATTGAGCTGGCATGATTTTGATTTACAGATTAACGTGCAGGTTAAATCATTCATGATGATAATTCAGGGCGTAATAAAAAAAATGTCGCGTTCTAAATTTGGCCGGGTGATCGTGATTCTTTCATCTTGTACGCTGAACGTCCCGCCGAAATTTTTAGCAGGATATGTAACGGCGAAATATGCTTTAATGGGTCTGGTCAAGTCTTTGGCTTCGGAATATGCAAATAAAAATATTTTGTTTAACATGCTTTCACCTTCGATGATGCAGACGAAATTTTTAAATAATATTTACGGCGGAATAATAACCGATTCAGCAAATAAAAACCCGTTGAGCCGAAATGTTACGCCTGAAGATCTGACGGAATTAATTAAATATTTATTTTACGGGAATAATTTTGTAACTGGTGTTAATATTCCTATAAGTGGCGGCGAAAATTTTTAAGTTTTAATTTAATTTTAATTTTTATTTTACGGAGGTAAATTTTTTATGAGCGATGTTAATAATATTATGCAGGAACTTCAGCCGATTTTTCGTGATGTATTTGATGATGATTCAATTATTTTAACGAACGAAACAAATGCGAGCATGATCGAAGATTGGGATTCACTTTCACATATTAGGCTCGTTGTAGCGATTGAGAAGCATTTTAAAATTAAATTTGCATTCGGTGAGCTTCAGGATTTAAAGGACGTTGGAGAGATGGCGGAATTAATTAGGACGAAGCTGGAGGATTAATAATTTAAATGTTATTTAATTCGTACGAGTTTATATTTGCGTTTGCACCGATTGTAATAATTGGATATTTCGCGATAAATAAAATTTCCGGGCGTAATAAGCTTTTGGGAAATATATTTTTAATTTTGGCGAGCGTATATTTTTATTACAGTCAAGACGTGAATGCGTTATATTTTTTATTTTTGAGCATTGCTGTTAATTACTGTGTTTGTGCTCAAATATTGCCCCCCCCC
>ERZ842401.1247-NODE-1247-length-36934-cov-17.318121_pt1 | contig 36934 bp, 24 predicted proteins | sample MGYA00521270_ERZ842401 | MGnify/ENA primary metagenome ERZ842401 (study PRJEB31892, sample SAMEA3878208) | bioreactor metagenome | biome: Moose rumen | place: Sweden | collected 2011-10 | study: EMG produced TPA metagenomics assembly of the PRJEB12797 data set...
TGATGATTTCCGTCAGGCTGTGCTTAATCAGGTAGGGCGTGCGAGTGTCATGGATACAACCGGCCAGTTGGGAGGCCAGAGCCAGATGCTCCTCTTCGCGCTGAAGCAACAGCAATCCACCATGGGAGGAAAGGCTCATGGCATCCGTTGTGGCTTCCATCTTGACGTTATTGACTGCCGAAAAGAGAATTTTTCCTGAATTCTCTTGGTTATTATCCGAAAAATGACTAATTTTGCACATGTGAGGTTTGTTTTGTTTTTTGCACTACAAAATTAACACTTTTCTCTCTGATTACCAAAGAGATAGCGTTAAAAAACCTCACATTTTTATTTTTAGTGTGAAATATTCAGGTTAGGGAAAAATAGGGCATGTAATTTTAAAATTTGACCCAAAATAAAAAACTTATTAGTTAAAATCATTATTTTTTTTAATTTTTTCCTTGTAGAATAAAAAAAAATAACTAAATTTGCAGGCCATAATTAATACCATGCAAGTAATAACTATAATAAAAAACAGATAAGAGAAGCAAATTTATGAAAAGAAGATTGCTAAGTACGATGGCCTGCTTATTCCTTTTTATAGGAGTAGCGATGGCTCAAACGAAAGTTTCGGGAACGGTTATCTCTGCTGACGACGGCGAGCCGGTAATCGGTGCGTCTGTTGTTGTCAAAGGCACTAAGCAGGGTGTCGCCACCGACTTCGATGGTAATTTCACGCTCACTACGAGCGCAAGTAACCCTCAGATCACTGTTAGCTACATCGGGTATGAGCCTATTACCCTGAAAGGCAAACAGGGCATGAAAATCACACTCCATCCCGACAAGTCGCAACAACTCGACGAAGTGGTTGTAACGGGTATGGTGAAAATGGACAAACGACTCTTCACGGGTGCTGCCACGAAGGTGGATGCAGAGAAGGCCAAGCTCGATGGTGTGGCCGATATCTCGCGTTCGTTGGAAGGCCGTGCTGCCGGTGTGTCGGTGCAGAACGTCTCGGGTACCTTCGGTACAGCTCCGAAAATCCGTGTACGTGGTGCTACCTCTATCTACGGTAGCTCTAAGCCGCTATGGGTGGTCGATGGTGTGATCATGGAAGATGTAACAGAGGTGGATGCCGACCAGCTTTCGTCTGGTGACGCTGCTACGCTGATTTCAAGTGCCATCGCCGGTCTGAATGCCGACGATATCGAGAGCTTCCAGATTCTGAAAGACGGTTCGGCTACTTCAATCTATGGTGCTCGCGCTATGGCTGGTGTGATTGTCGTTACCACGAAGAAGGGTAAGGCAGGTACATCTAAGATCAGCTATACGGGCGAATACACCATGCGCCTGAAGCCTAGCTACAGCAACTTCAACATCATGAACTCGCAGGAGCAGATGTCTGTCTACCGCGAGATGATGAACAACGGATTCCTCTCGTTCATGTCGTCGTACCGCGCCAGTACCAGCGGTGTCTTCGGCAAGATGTACCACCTGATGAACGACTACGACCCGCAGACAGGCTTCGGCCTGCCCAACACGCAGGAGGCTATGTACGACTACCTGCGCCAGGCGGAGTTCCGCAACACCAACTGGTTCGACGAACTCTTCTCGACCGGCATACAGATGAACCACTCTGTGTCGATGAGTTCGGGTACAGATAAGGCACAATACTACGCTTCGTTCTCCATCATGGACGACCCGGGATGGTCGGAGCAGAGCAAGGTGCAGCGCTATACTGCCAACATCAATGCTAACTACAACCTGAGCAAGAACGTATCGTTGAACCTCATCGGTAACACCAGCTACCGTAAGCAGAACGCTCCAGGTACTTCCAACCAGAGCGTCGACGTGGTGAGCGGTGCCGTCAGCCGCGACTTTGATATCAACCCCTATTCTTATGCCATCAACAGTTCGCGAACGCTCGACCCCAACGAATTTTACGTCAAGAACTACGCCCCCTTCAACATCCACCACGAGCTGCAGAACAACTACATGAAACTCGACGTGGTTGACATGAAGTTCCAAGGTGAGTTGAAATACAAGCCCGTGCGTACCGTAGAGTTGAGCGCTATTGCTGCTTACAAGTACTCTACCACCACGCAGGAACACTTCATCAAGGAAACCAGTAACCAGGCAATGGCTTTCCGCATGATGGACGATGCTACGATGCGTGATGCCAACCCTTGGCTCTATACTGACCCCGACGTACTCAACGCACTGCCTGTCACCGTTTTGCCAGAAGGTGGTTTCCATCGTCAGACGGTCTATAAGATGAATTCTTGGGACTTGCGTACCACCGTCAGCTACAACGATGTCTACAACGATCAGCACATCGTCAACTTCTATGGTGGTATGGAGGTGAACAACATCGACCGTCGCAGCATGTCGAACACCAACGTGGGTGTGCTCTACGAGCAGGGACAGCTCGGTAGCTTCGACTATCGCTACTTCAAGCAGGCCAGCGAAGAGAACAATATCTACTACTCGCTGAACAACGGTTACAGCCGTGAGGCTTCGTTCTTCGCTACAGCTACCTATTCTTGGAGGGGACGTTATACCATCAACGGAACAGTCCGTTACGAGGGTTCTAACCGTCTGGGTCGTGCACGTAGCGCTCGTTGGTTGCCTACATGGAACGTATCTGGTGCATGGAATGCTCACGAAGAGCCTTGGTTCGAGAAGACGTTCAAGAACGCGCTGACTCATGCCACGCTGAAGGCATCTTACTCGCTGACGGGTGATAAGCCTGCCGTGACCAACTCAATGGTTATTATCTCGGCCTACAACCCCTGGCGTCCTTATTCTAACGAGAAGGAATCGGGTCTGGACATCTCCAGCTTCGCTAACCCCGCTCTGACTTACGAGAAGAAGCACGAGCTCAACATCGGTGTCGACCTCGGTTTCCTCAACAACCGCATCAACTTCCAGTTCGACTGGTACACACGTAACAACTACGACCTGATTGGCCCGAAGCGTACAACGGGTGTAGGCGGACAGATTGTGAAGTATGCCAACGTGGCTTCGATGAAGTCGCACGGTGAAGAGTTCTCACTCTCTACACGCAACATCGTGACGAAGGACTTCCAGTGGTCTACCGACGTCATCTTCTCTCACACTCATTGTGAGGTGACCGACTTCGAGTCGCGCAACCGCGTCATCGACCTTATCACAGGTTCTGGTTTCACAGAGAAGGGCTATCCCTACCGTTCACTCTTCTCGATGGACTTCCAGGGACTGAACTCGTTCGGTCTGCCGATGTTCATCAATGAGGCAGGCGAAGTGACCACGAGCGATATCGACTTCCAGTCGTACGACACTGGCCATCTGATTTATGAAGGACCGACCGATCCCACTGTGACAGGCTCTCTCGGTAATACCTTCTCTTATAAGAACTGGCACCTGAACGTGTTCATTACTTATTCTTACGGTAATGTGGTACGTCTTGACCCGTCGTTCGCCGTATCTTACTCTGACCTCGTAGCTATGCCGCGTGAGTTTGCTAACCGTTGGGTGGTGCCAGGCGACGAGAACAATACCACCATCCCGGGTTTGGCCGACCTCCGTATGATTCAGAACGACAGCCGTCTGGGCTATGCCTACAATGCCTACAACTACTCAACAGCCCGTATCGCCAAGGGCGACTTCATCCGCATGAAGGAAATCTCCCTGGCCTACGACTTCCCGAAGTCTTGGATCAGCCACATCGGCATCAGCAACCTCAGTGCCAAGCTGCAGGCTACCAACCCGTTCCTGATCTATGCCGACAAGAAGCTCAACGGACAGGATCCTGAGTTCTTTAACTCGGGTGGTGTGGCTGTGCCTATGGCTCGCCAGTTCACCTTCACACTCCGCATTGGTATCTAAAGAGTAATGCTTCGAAACAGTTTAATGTACATTATTAAATATATAGAACAATGAAAATATACAAGCATATTTCAAAATTCGCACTGGCAGCATTAGCCATGCTCAGCCTGGCATCCTGCGACGACTATCTGGATAAGCTCCCCGACGACCGCGCAGAAATCGACACCGAGGAGAAGGCACGCCAGCTACTGGTATCGGCCTATCCTACGTCAGCCACGGTGCTGCTCAACGAGATTACATCCGACAACGTGGGCGACAACGGCAGGGGATATTCAGCCAGCGTGCTCGTTGAGGAACTCTACACCTTCAAGGATGTCACGGAAGAGGGCGGCAACGACTCACCATACGCCATTTGGGGAGGACTCTACTCGGCAGTGGCCACCGTCAACGAGGCCATGCAAGCTATCGAACAGATGCCCATGACGGACAACCTGCACGCCATCAAGGCCGAGGGACAGATGATACGAGCCTACTGTATGTTCCAGCTGGCACAGACTTTCTGCATGGCATGGAACCCGGAGAAGGCCGACGAGTATCTCGGACTGCCTTATCCCCTGCAACCGGAGCAGGACATCAACGCCGGATATACCCGAGGCACGTTGCGACAGCTCTACGAGGCTATCGACAAGGACATCGAGGAGGCTCTGCCCTATATCGACGACGGCATCTACAAAATCAAGAAGTATCACTTCAACCGCGCCGCCGCATACGCCTTCGCCGCACGCTTCAACCTCTGCTACATGAACTACGACAAGGCTGTACAGTACGCCACACAGACACTGGGTACAGACCCGACAACGGTGATGCGCAACTACGAGCCTTACCGCAGTCTGGGACGTACCGACTTCGGCAACCGATGGATACGTTCTGAGGAAGACTGCAACCTGTTGCTCATCTCCACCTACTCGTCGGCTTCACGACAGCTGTCGTACGGGTTCAGCTCACGCTACAACCACAACTACGACATGACGGCCTACGAGACTTACTGGGTAGACATGCCTTGGGGAGGCGGATCGTCCAACAATACCATTATTTATGGCAACAAGCTGTACGGATCGAACCAGTGCGTCTACTATCCTTCCGCCGACGAGCAGTTCGAATACACCGACAAGGTGGCTGGTATCGGTTACGTCCACATGGTTTATCCCGTATGCACGGGCGACCAGACCATCCTCGACCGAGCTGAGGCCTACGCCCTCATGGGTAACTATCAGGCTGCTATCGAAGACATCAACACTTGGATCTTCACCCACTGCGCCGAGACATCGGGAACTACCGTACGTCCGGTCATGACGATTGAGTCGATCAACGAGTTCATCGAGAACCTCGACTACGCACCGCGCACGCCCGACGGCAACCGAGATCGCTCGATGAGAAAGATATTCCACCCGCAGGGATTCACCGTCAGCGAGGGAACACAGGAGAATATCCTGCAGTTTATCCTCCACATGCGCCGCCTCGAGACCGTCGCCTACGGTGTACGCTTCACCGACATCAAGCGTTATGGCATCGAGTTTACGCACTTCGTTGCCGGAAGCGACCCCGTCATCTTTATACAGGGCGACCTACGAGGAGCTATCCAGTTGCCTCAGACGGTGATTACTGCCGGACTCGAAGCCAACCCCCGTATGAGTGAGGACGAACTGAAGAGGTATATTGAGGACACCACTCCGAAACCTGAAGAAGGTGAAGAAGAGGAATAGTAAATTGTTAAACAATCAAACGACAATACATATATGAAACTGAAAAATATAAGTATGATGCTGCTGGTAGCCGTCATGTTCGGCCTGTGCAGCTGTGGCGACGACGACGACCTCAACTCTCAGAGTGTCTTCGAGGACTTGTCGAACGTGGAAAAGAACGAGTTCGACAACTGGCTCGAGGAGAACTACCGCAAGGAGTACAACATCAACTTCATGTATCGTTTCACCGACAAGGAGTCAGACCTTTCCTACAACGTGATTCCTGCCGACTACGACTGCTCGGTGGCCCTGGCCATCCTCGTCAAGCACATGTGGCTGGAGACATACGTCGAAGCACTTGGACTCGACTTCATGCGCACCTATACTCCGCGCCAGATTCAGTTGACTGGTTCCTACAAGTGGAACTCCAACGGCTCACAGGTACTCGGTACTGCTGAAGGAGGTCTGAAGATTATGTTCTATGGTGTCAACGAGCTTGACATCGACAACCCGCGTGTCAACGTCGACAACCCCTACGAGAGCCATTCGGTGGTACCGCTCGATATGAACTACTGGTTCTTCCACACCATGCACCACGAGTTCTGCCACATCCTGAACCAGAAGAAAGAGTACGACCCATCCTATCAGAACATCAGCTCGGCCACCTACCACGCTACCGACTGGATTAACCTTGATGACAAGAATGTGGCCAAGGAAGGCTTTGTCTCGGCTTATGCAAGTAGCGAGGCTCGTGAGGACTTCGCGGAGATGTACTCCACCTACATCACTAATTCTGAAGCAGGATGGCAGAAAATCCTGGATGCCGCCGGTGAGGATGGTGCGAAGATTCTAAACCAGAAGATGGATATGGTGAAGGAATACTTCAAGAATGAGTGGGATCTTGACCTCGACCATCTGCGGAGTATCCTGATGCGCCGTTCGGCAGAAGTACCCGATCTTGATTTACGTACCTTAAAATAATTGACGACTATGAAGAAGATATTTTATTTCATGACAATGTTCTGTGCAGCCCTCACGTTTGTGTCGTGCGAGCTGAAGGACGATAAGGAATATTTCGATGAGAATGCTTCACAGCGTTCTTCAACGAATATTGAAAATGTGGAAAAGATTCTCAAGTCGGCTCACAACGGCTGGCTGATGGAATATTATGGCAACCTCGGTTATGGTGGCTTCAACGTGATGGTAAAGTTTGACGGAGACCAGGCAACTGTCGCCAGCGAGCAGATAGGTCCGAGTCACGTGGCAGGTATCGGTGACGACGGAAAGGTTGTGACCAGCACCAGTCACTACAAGCTGGAGCAGAGTATGGGCACCATCCTCTCGTTCGATGACTACAACCCCACCTTCCACTATTATTCCATGCCCAACAATCCTGATGGTATTGGAGATACCAGTGAAGGTATGTACGGCGACTTCGAGTTCCGCGTGATGAAGTGTACGCCCGACAGCATCGTACTCAGCGGCAAGAAGCACCAGAACCGCATCTATATGACTCCTATTCCTGACGGTAAGCCATGGGAGGACATTATCACAGAGGCCGACGAGACAGAGTACTTCATGTCGTCGCGTTCATATACGCTCGAAGGATCTGACATTAGGGCTAACGACTCGACCGACATTCAAATCGTCAGTTCCGGCAGATGCCTCGTGTTCACCTATAAAGATTCGACAAACCTGACACAGACCGTTGTGGCTCCATACATCGTGAACAAAGACGGCTTCGAGTTCTATAGTGCAGTTGATGTCAACGGATACGAACTCGACGGCCTGCTCAAGGGCGACACCGACGAGTACTTCGTATTCAAGAACAACCCAAACCTCCGTCTTGCCACCTACATGCCGACACTGGCAGAAAGCCTCACGACGGCAGCGTGGTACATGAGATATACCTCGCTCGGCTCCTACGCACAGCCGTCTTGGGATGCTATGATGGAAACCTTGAAGACTGCGGGTAAGAATAATGCTGCAATCAAGATTTACTATGCACAGTTCGGTCTGGTCAGCAACAGACTGTGCACATACATGATATCCGGCGGAGATGCCCCTTACCAGGGATTCACCGTTGTCAGCACAAGCGAGGATGGCAACCAAATCACCATCAAACGCAACACTGCTGTCAACAACAAGGACGGGCGCGACTATTACAGCAAATACGGATGGGACAAGGCACTTGAGTCCCTATACGGAAAAGGTAGCAAGGCAAGAACCTTCAACCTGAGTACCGATTATGCACGCAAGCCTACCTATATCACGATGACTGACGTGGATGAGCCGACGAACGTCATCACGGTCTGGGCTAACGCCTACTATTTTATGGATTCTCAGGAATATTATCAAGAATAAAGAAAGTCACTCCTGTCGGGGAGATACCCCGATGGGAGTGATAAACCGATTTAGAATATTATTAACGTTTAATTTTTTTTGAATTATGAAAACAACATTACTTTTATCAGTCATGATGGCTACATCAGTTGCAGCCAGTGCACAAGTTTTCCAGTCGTCATTGAACGTTGACGTTAGAAGCAGGAATATGGAGACTCTCAAGCAGCACCCCGTTAAGGTGTCTTCTCCTCTGACGAAGAAGGCTAATTTCAAGCCTGTGAGCAACGTTGTCAGAAAAGCCGAGGGCTTAGAACTGCCAATGCGTTTGATACAGACCGAATACACAAACACGAATGATGGCATCAACCGTTGCTCCGTCGTAGAGTTCATTGAGGCAAACGTAGAAGATGATGAAGGCAATGTCTACAATGTCGGCATCAAGAACTTCGGTGGTCAAGATGGCAACTATTATTCCGATAACGAAGGAGAGGAAATCATATATGGTCAGTACAATGCTGAAGACAACACCATCATAGTTCCGGCAGGACAATATATATACTTAGTCGGTGGCAAGAACTACGATTATGCATACGACTGCTATCTCTATGGCTGGGATAAGGACGATGAGTTCCTTGAAGAGTTTGTTTTCGAGATTGATGAGGATGGAAACATCGAGTCGAACGTAGCCGTCTATCAGGCACTTTTTGATGATCCCGATGATGGAGAGACATACTACATGTTTATGGGCAGCGAACCCCGCTTCCTCAAGGTGAATGCTGTCCAGACTGGCTATTCAACCCGATCGAATGCCTGGGCTTTTGATCTCGACGAACCTGCAGCAGTGGAAGACTTTGAGTATTCCATCAACATCATGAACTTCTGTGGCAACAACCTTATTACTGCCGATATCGAAGACGACCTCACTGTGACATTCCCGACTAACCAAATCGTGGGCGACTATGATTATACGGCATGGGGACAAAGATACGGTTATCCTTATGACTTTGGCTACTATCAGGCTCTTTCTGTCGATGTAGACGAAGAAGGATACATCTCCGCCAATTACGAAGACCCCATCATCGGTAGAATTGAGGGCAACACATTGTATGTTGATGATATTTGCATCCAGACCAACTATATTGAAAATGTCGGTTGCCTGCGTGATGGATACTTCGCCGACTATGAACTGACACTCGACGAGGGCAACTTCTCTATCGTTGGTGATGTTGGTGAGAATCCTATAGAAACAGGCATCGAAAACTTTAACACGACTCGCGAATATAAGATTAAAAACACCAACACCTATAACCTGATGGGTCAGCAGGTGAACCGCAAGCAGGTGAAGGGTATCATGGTTCGCGACGGCAAGAAGTACATTGCCAAATAAATTAAGGAGTAAGTACACAGGTTCGTTTACAGACGGACAAATATAAGATTCACCCGCAGCAGATAAGATGCTGTGGGTGAATCTCGTTTTAGGCAGTTAGGTGCGGTTTCCTTATCTGTGTCGTTGCTAAGTTTGCTTGTTGAGTAGCACCTGCTCTCCTTCTGTCAGATTGAGGCTTTGTGCCACGATCTCCATCGATACACCGTTTGCTAACAAACTTTTAGCCTTCTTGATTCTTTCTTCTGCTCGTCCTTCTGCACGTCCTTAGGGGGTCACGTGTCCTCACGTGACACCAGTGCCGGGTGCGACGTGAGGACACGTCGCCTCCTACTCAGCCAAGAACAAAACGTACCAACTTATTTTTTTACGACTACATAATAAAGCTAACGGCAAGTCATTAATGCAAAATCTTAATGAAAAAATGTTTATTTGCTTTGCTGTTTACACAATTCTTTGTAACTTTGCAAGCAAATATATATATTGATACCTATGAAAAGATTTTTAATGATGGCGCTTGTCGTGCTGACAAGTTGTTCTTTGGCATGGAGTATTCCTGCCAGACCAGGTAAGATTAAAGTTACACAGCCCGATGGAACCCAGCTCACCATTGAGCTTCATGGTGACGAGTATCGCCATTTCACTACCACTGCCGATGGCTATACGGTGGTGAAGGCTGAGGACGGCTTCTACTACTATGCTGTGAAGAACCAGACAGAACTCACTCCTTCACAGTACATTGCCCGCGATGCAGACCAGCGCACGGCAGCTGAGAACTTCTTTCTCGCAGGAACAAAGAAGCGCATCATGGCCGACATGACTGCCGAGCAAATAGAGTTCCAGCAGCGCGCACGCAGTCTTTGGGGTACGCCCATGCTGAAAGCACCCAGCAAATCGCCCAACAAGGCCCGCTACGACTACTCGAAGTTCAAGGGGCTGATTGTTCTTATCGAGTGGAGCGACTGCACTTTCTTTCGCGAGAACACCAAGGAACTGTTCGAACAGATGGTGAACCAGGCTGGCTATAGCGGCTTCCAAGACGACTTACTGGACAAGTATGTTAAATGTACGGGTAGCGTCTACGACTATTTCTCGGACAATTCCAACGGCATCTTCCAGCCACAGTTTGACATCGTCGGTCCTGTGCAGGTGGACTACAGTTGCACTTCGACCAATGGCGGAAGCAACCTGTACCCCGTCATCAATGCAGCCTTTCAGAAGATAGACGACGAAGTGAATTTTGCCAACTACGACGTGAACAACGACGGCCGCGTAGACATGGTTTATTTCATTTTCGCAGGCTATGCCAGCAGCACACAAGGCAACGACGAGAACTATGTGTGGCCCCATGCCTCCTCCTTGGCTTACTATTCGAGCCTGCGTTTCGATGGCAAACGCTTCGGGCGCTATGCCTGCAGCACGGAGACGGATGACGCAGAAGCATACGGCGGGAAAGAGCTCTGCGGTATCGGCACCATCTGCCATGAGTTCAGCCATGTGCTGGGCCTTGCCGACCATTATGATGCTGACTATGAAGAGAGCGGCGGACAAAGCTACGACCCCGGAGCATGGGACTTGATGGCCGGTGGCAACAGCAACGACTACAGCCGTACACCCGCCGGCCTGAATGCCTACGAGAAATACACGCTGGGCTTCATGCCCACTCCAGAGGTTATTGACGAGGAAGGGAAATACTACAGCCTCTCTGCCTTGAACACCAGCGACAGGGCCTATCGTCTGAACACCGAGCAGACCAAGGAGTTCTTCTTGTTGGAGAACCGGCAGAACACCCGTTGGGATGCTGCCTTGCCAGGACACGGGCTATTGGTCTGGCGCGTCGACTCGACAGATGTAAGCATCTGGAACAACAACAGAGTAAACGCCGACCCAGAACATAATTACTTCCAGCTGGTCCGTGCAACCCCACACGGAGCTGCCGAAACTGCAGGAGACGCGTTCCCCGGTACAGGTGCGGTGGAAGACCTGACCAACGACAGCGAACCTGCCAACCTGCTGACGTGGAAAGGCTATCGCTCACCCTATACGCTTGTCAAAATCAAGGAGACCGACGGCATCGTGTCCTTCCGCACCGCAGGCCCCGACGAAGATGCTGCCATAGAGACATTCGAAGACATCGCCATAGGAACCAGCACCGGCAACAACGTGGAAGGCAAGTTCTGCAACTGGACGTTTGACAAAGTGGAGGTTGCTGCGACTCAGGATGACTTCGGCGAAGGCAATCAGATGCTTGCCATGAAGCGCAGCGGCATCATCACCTCCTCGGCAATGGACTTGCCGGTTCGCTACATTACCTTTAAGGTATGGAACAGCAGCAACAGCCAGGTGCAGATAAGTTTCGGTGTGAAGTCGGCCGGTAGCGACAAGTGGACTACGCTGAAGGAAGCCACCAACAGCGGCAACACCGTGAAATTGAAGAAGTACGAGACAGCCACCCTGCGCTATGTGCTGAACGAGAAAACGGGAGCGAGCTTCCGCATTCAGCATCTGGCGACATCGAATAATAACGTTTCATACATTGACAACATCAAAGTGGTTTACGACGACTATAATCCTGATGCAACAGGAATCCGTGACATGACTGCAGAGAATGAGCAGGACACCCCCTGCTTCAACCTGTCAGGACAACGCGTAAGCCCGGACACGAAGGGCATCGTCATCCGTAACGGCAAGAAATACCTGAACAGATAAGCCGTCAAAGCACACGTTGCTTCTGACCCGGAACACCAACAACAAAGAAGGAATCACCCATCCGCAGTTTCGCCTGCCGATGGGTGATTCCTATATTCCTATACTCGTGTTCAACGTGCTTACTTCACCTCCCAGGTATCGTTGGTCATGAGCAGTTCGGCAAAGTTGTGGTACTTCTTCTGGGCCGACACCTCGCCTATCTGCTGGTGGACAGCCTCGTCGTAGGTGGGAGCCTCCACGTCGCGGATGACACCGAGGGCCACGGGGAAACCGTCTTCGTTGGCCATCTCAGCCAGTTTCAGCTGCAACGTGTTGTCCTCGCAGTGGGCATCGTGCACGAGGATGTCGTCCATCGTGATGCCATTCTCGCCAATTTTCACCACTTTCAGTCCGAAGCCTTCCTGAACAAGACCGAACTCATTGTTCTCACCGAAGACGAGTTTCTCGCCATGACGCACGTAGATGCAGTTCTTCTTGCGGCCTTCCTTGGTGTATACGGGGGCGTAGCAACCGTTGTTGAAGATAACGCAGTTCTGTAGAATCTCACATACAGCGGCACCCTTGTGCTGTTTGGCAGCCTTCAGAATCTCTACGGTCTCTGCGGCATCGGTAGCCACTGAGCGGGCGAAGAAGCGTCCACGAGCACCGAAGCACAGCTCTGCCGGACGGAACGGGTCCTCCACCGTGCCGTAAGGACTGGACTTCGAGACGAAGCCGCGCGGACTGGTAGGACTATACTGACCCTTCGTCAACCCGTAGATACGGTTGTTCAGCAGGATGATGTTCAGGTCGATGTTACGACGCATGGCATGGATGAAGTGGTTACCGCCGATGGCGAGTCCGTCGCCGTCGCCGCTCACCTGCCATACGGTGAGGTTCGGGTTCACCACCTTTGCGCCAGAAGCGATGGCAGCGGCGCGTCCGTGGATGGTCTGCATGGCGTAGGCATTGACGTAATAGGGCAGTCGGCTTGAGCAGCCGATACCCGAGATGACTGCTGTCTCATGGGGTGCTACACCCAGTTCAGCCATTGCTTTGTGGAGCGAGGCCAAGAAGAAATGGTCGCCACAGCCAGGACACCAACGTGGCTGCGATTTCTTGAAATCATTTACTGTATACTGTTCCATACTTTTATTATTATTTTATTTTGTTTCAACAACGGATTACACGGATTTCACAGATTATTCAAATCTTTGAGTTTCAACCGACAGGAAACCGTTCTTTTGCAAGAGATGGTTGCCCAAAATTGAGCAATAGAGCCAATTTGAATCCTCCCACTTTAGCATAATTGATTGCTTGTGAGCGGTGAACATCATCAAGTTCCTTAGCAGCTTTCAGCTCAACGATGATTTTATCAAAGCAGATGAAGTCTGGAATGAAAGTCGCTTCCAGTTCTATACCCTCGTAACATGCGTGTAGCTGAACTTCTCTTGCAAACGGTATACTCTGCTTGTCAAATTCAACTGCTAATGCTTCTTGATAAACTTTTTCTGAAAAACCAGGACCAAGTACACGATGTACTTTCATCGCAGCACCTATTATCTTATAGCTTTCCTGCGAGAACCTTAATCCATCGTCGTATTGATATGCGTCCATTGAATCCGTGAAATTCGTGAAATTCGTTGTTTTATAAATTATATCAATGTTTTGAAGTAGGAGGTGAGTTCTTCCACTTGGAATGGCTGGCCCTTCACTTCGTTGTACTGAGCGGGGCAGAAGCCGTCTACTTTCGAGCGCAGATAGGCAGCCAGCTGACCGAGGTTCTGTTCGGCCACCACCACCTTCGGGTACTTCGTCAGCACCTCTGCCGTGTTCTTGGGCAGCGGGTTGAGGTACTTAAACTGAGCCAGAGCCACCTTCTTGCCCTCGGCGCGCAATTCTTCCATAGCGCTGTAGAGATGGCCGAAGGTGCTGCCAAAACCTACGATAAGCAGGTCGGCATCGTCTTTGTCACCGTACACCTCAAGGTCGGGCACGGGGATGCGAGCCACCTTGCCGGCACGCAGACGGCACATCATGTCGTGGTTGTCGGGATCGGTAGAGATGGCACCCGTCTTGCCGTCCTTCTCCAGACCGCCAATGATGTGGGTGTAGCCCTCCTGTCCGGGGATAGCCCAGTAGCGAACCAGCGTTTCCGGGTCGCGTTCGTAGGGCGTATAGTTGTTCTTCTGCTCCGGTGTGACGTAGTGCGGTTCAATCTTCGGCAGTTCCTTGATGTTAGGCAGACGCCAGGCAGCCGATCCGTTGGCAATGAAAGCGTCGGTGAGCAGCACCACAGGAGTCAGGTGCTCCAGTGCTATCTTGGCAGCCTCGTAGGCGGCATCGAAGCAGTCAGTGGGACTCAATGCGGCCACGACGGGCATGGGGCTTTCGCCGTTTCGTCCGTAGAGTGCCTGCAGCAGGTCGGTCTGTTCGCTCTTGGTGGGCAGACCCGTAGAAGGACCGCCGCGCTGAACGTCGACCACCACCAAGGGCAGCTCGTCGATCACGGCCAGGTTCATGGCCTCGCTCTTCAGGCAGACGCCCGGGCCCGATGTCGATGTCACGGCCAGTGCACCGGCAAACGAGGCTCCGATGGCTGTGGCGCATCCCGACACCTCGTCCTCACACTGCACGGTCATCACGCCCAGCGACTTGTGCTTCGACAGTTCGTGCAGGATATCCGTTGCGGGGGTGATAGGATAAGAGCCCAGGAACAGCTTCAGTCCAGCCTTCTCAGCGGCGGCAATCAGTCCGTATGCAGTGGCTTTGTTGCCTGTGATGTCCATGTAGCGACCCGGCACCTTGATGTCTGATTCAATGCGATAGGTAGCCGGTACACCAGCATGCGTGTTGTGTCCATAGTCGTAACCAGCCTGCACCACGCGCATGTTGTTCTCAGCGATGGCTGGTTTTTTGGCAAACTTCTCCTTCAGGAAGTTGTTCACCAGGTTCAGGTCTCGGTTGAAGAGCCAGCAAACCAGTCCCACAGCGAACATGTTGCGGCACTTCAGCACAGCTTTGTTGTCCATGCCCGAGTCTTTCAGGCAGTCTTTCACCATCGTTGTCAGCGGGCATTGCACCACGCGGTCGGGGTCGATGCCCATCTCGCCCAGGTAGTCGTCGGTCTGGAAGGCGGCCTTCTTCAGGTCAGCCGGACCGAAAGAGTCGGTGTCGATGATGATGGTAGCTTGCGGCTTGGCAAACTTATACTGCGTCTTCAGGGCAGCGGCGTTCATGCAGACCAGCACGTCGCACTTGTCGCCCGGTGTGTAGACCTTGCCCTTGCCGATGTGTACCTGGAATCCCGACACACCCGTCAGCGAGCCTTGCGGGGCGCGGATGTCGGCCGGATAATCAGGGAATGTTGAAATACCGTTGCCCACCGATGCGGACACCGTTGAGAAAATGTTTCCGGCCAGCTGCATGCCGTCGCCAGAGTCACCGGAGAAGCGAACTACCACTTGCTCCAGCTCTTTCACTTCGAGTTTTTCTGTCATAAATTATTTTTATAAAGTCGTCTCGTAGGAGTTAGAATTAGGCTGCAAAGGTACACATAAAGTTCTAACCACGAAAGAAAAACGCGAAAAAACATGCTTTTTCGCGGTGCTTCTTTCTGGTTTCATGCTTTTTCGTGAATTTATAGGTCAAAAAGCTCTAAAGCAATGCTGTCAGCTCTTCCAGGTTGTTGGCTATGTGGATGTAGTTGTTCCAATGCTTTCGGGTGACGCCACGTGCTTCAAGATCGTCGAGCATCTCGACGAGCGAATCCCAGAATCCTTTCATATTATAGAGGATAATGGGCTTCTGGTGATAGCCGATGGTGGCAGCCGCAGCCACCGTGAACACTTCATCGAGCGTTCCGATACCGCCGGGTAGGGCAATGAACACGTCACTCTTTTGCAGCATCAGCGCTTTACGGTCGTTGAGGTCGTCGCAGTGGATGGCTACATCCACGTATTGGCTCTGAGCTCCACGCTCCTCAATGATACGCGGAACTACTCCGATGGTCTGTCCGCCAGCCTCATGCACAGCCTTTGCAATGCATTCCATCAGTCCCATATTCACTCCGCCATACACCACGCTATGGCCTTCCTTGGCCAGCCACTCACCCAGTTCGCGAGTCTGAACGAAAAAGTCTGGGTCGATGCCCGAGTTGGCCGAACAGAATATACACACTTTCTTCATACTGTGCAAAGGTAATCAATTTGGTGTTCATGTACAAGTTTTTTACCTTTTTTTGAATTGAATAGATAATATTTGCCATGTGGGGTTATCCGTTACTTGCAGGCGATGGCCGTTTAATGATTAGCCTTCGCACATAGCAGATGGCGAGTAGGAGGCCAGTGACGGAGACGGCTGTGCCGCCCAAGAGCAGGAGCCAGAGAATGGTGAGCCGCAGCGTGGGATGGGCCACGAAGAAGGGGGCGTTGAGCGCATGCAGCCCTGTGTACATCCACTTGCCGGCGCGGCGGTTGTCGTTGTAGAATCGGCATTCGCCCGTTTTGGGGTTGATGTAGTAGGTGCTGTGGTCAGCATCGGCTATCTGCACCTTGCAGACGGGTAGCGGCAGGGGGCGTTTCTGGCTGACATAGTAGTTGTCGTAGTGGTTCATCATCTCTGACTTCACTGTGGCTGACGAGGCGCGAGCGGTGACGATGGCTGTGCAGATGTCGGCAGTGAGCTCGGTGCGGCGGGCGATGGAGTCGGTGGCGTCGACGAGATAGTCGTCGTCGGACGTCCAGATGTGGTAGAAGGCGTGTGGTCCCATCTGCTGCCAATCTACGCGACGCACGTCGCCGTTGGCCAGAACGCTGTTGATGTCTAACGAAAATCGTTGGAGCTGCAAGCTGTCGGCATAGACGTCGCGGGCAGAACGCTTCTCGTGTGTGGGCCAGATGAGCTGTGGCGCATCGGCCAGCGACATGAAGCCGCTGAATATCCAGGTGAGGACGAACAGTCCGAAGCACAGACCGAGCAGATGGTGCCAGCGGAATAGTGGCTTGACGTAGGGTGAAAAGTGATGAGGTTTGCGTCGGCGTGCCAGATACATGGAGCGGAGGCCGACGATGATGCCGCTGAGCGTCATGGCTATGCCAAAGCCCGACAGCCACAGCACGGTGTTGGTCCACGGCTGACGGCCGGTGGCGCGCAGCTTGGTGATGTATATCCAGTGGGGAATGGCTCCCACCCAGGCCCAGAAACGGCTCTTTCTGTCGGTCAGTTGGAGCGGTTTTCCTGTTCGCGAAGAGAGATAAAGCTCAGAGCCTTTCCCGTCGTTCAGCGCGTAGTGGTAGATGGGATATTCCTTGAAGGGCATGGCCCCGATGAGCCAGATGTCTATCTCGTTGAGCGTGTCGAGGAGAAGGGGTAGGGTGGTCGCTGTATTACAGCGACTTACGGAACCAGAGGGAGCAGACGACTTCTGCCAGCGGGTGGCAATGGCCTGCAGCTCTGGGGCAGAAAGCCGGGCAATGGGCTGGCCTGTCTGGGTGTCGATGAGCCTTTCGCCGAGGCTGTCGGTCATGGTGACGACGGTGCGCCCGGCCACCTTTTGCAAGGAGACGGCAGACAGGGGGAGGGATGGCTGATGCGGCCAAGCCACATCACACCCGACCAAGGACTCTGCGCGGGCCATGCGCTGTTGCTCGTTGAGGCTGGGGTAGGTGTGATACATCATCACCATCCCCGACAGGAACCACATGAGGAACAGGATACTGAGCATGGTGCCCAGTACCCTGTGAATACAAAGAATGAATCGGAAAGCTTTCATTTACAGATTGAAAGTGGCCGTGAAGCGCACGTTGCGCCCTTCCTCAGGCACGTAGCCTGTGGTGCTCACGGCATACATGTAATACGTCTTGTCGAAGATGTTGTTGAAGTTGAGCTGCAGTTTCCAGTTCTTCTTGAAGCTGTAGCTGATCATGGCGTTGGCGATGGCGTATGGATCGAATGTCATGGTGTTGGCGGCATTGACATAAACCTTGCTTGTATAGTTGAAGCCTGCACCGATCTTCAGACCGCGCAGAGCCTGTGGGAAGTCGTAGAACGCCCAGCCATAGGCCATGTGCTTCGGTGCGTGCTGCAAGTAGTTGCCGGCCTGTGTGTTGGCGGCGTACTCCGTGATGGAGAACTCGCGCAGCTTGGCGATGGTCAGCGAATAACCGGCATCGAGCGTCAGGGCATCGAAGGGGATGGCTGTGAAGCTCAGTTCCAGACCCTTTGAGTCGGCGCGTCCCACCTGTCCGCTGACGTTTGTTCCGTCTTCCAGCTTGCCCAAGCTCTGCACCATGTTGTTCTTCACGATGTAGAAAGCCGAGAAGTCAGCCTGTAGGCGGTCGCCCAGATTGATGTGAGAGCCTACTTCGAACTGCTGACCGGAGATGGGCTTGAAGATACTTCCGTTCTTGTCGCCATCCAGTTTCTTGCCATCGCTGTCGATGTAGATGTAGCCATCGGCCACAGCCGTGCGGGTAGGCTTGAAGAAACTGCTGGCCGAAGCATAGACGTTGAAGTGGTCGTTGAACTCATAGAGGGCGCTCAGACGGTAGGTCAGCGCATTGTTGTGTTCGCTGGTCTTCGGGTCTTTCGAGGTGATGGTCTTGTGGTTGGAGTAGGCCATCTGGTAGTTGCGATGGAAGAAGTCGTAGCGCAGAGAGGCCAGCACAGTGAACTTCGGTGTGAAGTGGATGTAGTCGCCCACATGCAGACTGTAGTCCTGTTCCCATTCCAGGCTACGCTTCTGCCAGGGACAGCCGATGTTGCCTTGGTTCAGGACCGGTGTGCGTACGTCGAGAATGGCGTTCTTGCCGGCACCCGTGGCAGCAGAGCCATAGCTCGAACGCCAGCGCGGGAGGTAGAGGTTCGAGTAGTTGGCCGAGAAGAGCAGGTTGTGCTTGATGCTTCCCGTCATGGCCTCGCCGTGCAGTTCCAGCTGGTTTTGCAGCAGGTTGGTCTCGTAGGCAAAGAGGAAGCCTGTGCGCTTGATGCTGTCCGTATTTATATAGGTACGCTTGTCGCCGTTCATATAATAATGTTTGTAGATGGGGTCCGACGAAGTCAGGTAGCTCAGGCCCTCGGAAGCGTAGTAGTCGAGGTCGTCGTAGTAGTACGAGAGCAGGTCGATGAGCTTCCAGCCAGAGTCGCCGAAAACGTGGCTATACTTCAAGGCCACGGTCAGGTCCTTGTCGGTCAGATGGTCGAGCGGGTCGTTGAAGCGCGTGCGGCGATTGATGTACGAGGGAATGTCGCCCGCTTCCCACACCTTATTACCACTGAGGTCGAAGACATCCGACGTGAAGTGGGGCTGTCCGGTGTCTGTTCCGTAGTAGTCGTCCTTGGCCGATACAGAGAAATTCAGCTTGTCCCAGTCGCTCAGACGGAAGTCGAGTGCGAGCCAGGCGTTGTAGGCTTTGTTGTCGGTATGGCGCCAACCCTCGCCACCGCTCATCGAGAAGTCGGTGCGGAAGTTCACACCTTTGGCAATCTGCCCGCTGGCGCCGCCGTTCACCGTGTAGCGTCCCCAACTGCCGATGCCCATGCCTGCATTGATGTGGCGCTCTGCCGTGGGTTGCTTGTGAATGACATTGACCACACCACCTAAGGCCGAATGGCCGAACATCACGGAGGCGGCACCCTTCAGCACCTCTACGCTCTGCACGGAAGCCAGGCTGGTGCTGGGGGCCGACTGATAGAGATTGTGGCGCTCGTCGCGGATGCCGTCGTTGAGCAATACGAAGTCAGAGAAACCACGAATGGTGAAATAGAGGAAACCACCGTAGGAGTTGATGGGGCGGATGCCCGTCACGTTGCGGGTGGCATCGTTCAGGTCGCGTAGGTCGAGCAGTTCAATCTTCTCTCGTCCAACACTCGACACCGTCAGCGGTGCCTTGTTCAGTGGCACGGGCAGCTTGCCGACAGCCGATGGCTGGCGGTGATAGCTTGTTACGACCACTTCATTCAGATTCAGCGTAGTGTCGTTGTCAATGGTTTCAGCAACAGCACTACCCGTACACATGCCCATCAGGGCAGCAGCAAATAGTTTTGCTTTCATAAAAAATAAATTAGTTAGTGTTAATAATAATCTCCCTGACCCCGGAGAGACAGTTACCTTACAGTAATAGGCAGGTCTCCTGACTTCCCCCGAAAAACTCGCCTTCCCGACAAATGGTCAGTGGCTTTGCTGAGCTTTACATAACAGGGGTTACAGTAGCGGGCACTGTCCAGGACTTCCACCTGATTCCCTTTTAAAGACATGGCCTTTCAGAGCCAAGTCTACCTAAAACTGGGTGCAAAGGTACTGATTTTTTCTTAATTTCACACATGTTTTGTGAAAAATATGCAGGATTCTCGCAGAATAATCAAAAAAGTGTGTACCTTTGCACCCGATTTTTTATATAGCTATATTTTTTAGATGACATTTGAAGAATTAGGCGTTAGCAGTGAGATACTGCAAGCCATTACAGAGATGGGCTTCGTCAACCCGATGCCCGTTCAGGAGGAAGTGATTCCCTTTTTGTTGAAGAGTTCAGAAGAGCAGGGCGACTTGATAGCCTTGGCGCAGACGGGTACGGGTAAAACGGCAGCCTTTGGCATACCATTGTTGCAGCGACTCGATACGGAGAGTAGAGAAACCCAAGCTCTCGTTTTAAGTCCAACACGTGAACTTTGTTTGCAGATAGCCGATGATATTCGCGATTTCTCTAAGTTTATGAAGGGCGTACACGTGGTACCCGTCTATGGTGGTGCCAGCATCGAGCAGCAGATACGCGCTTTGCGCCATGGGGCTAACATCATTGTGGCTACCCCTGGTCGACTCATCGACTTGATCAATCGTGGAAAGGCTAATATAGAAACTGTGAAAAGCGTTGTACTCGACGAGGCTGACGAGATGCTCAACATGGGCTTCTCAGAAAGTATCAACGAGATTTTTGAACATCTGCCACAAGAGCGCAACACACTGCTCTTCTCGGCTACGATGAGCAAGGAAATAGAGAAAATAGCCCTGAACTACCTGCACAACCACCGTGAGATAGTTGTAGGTTCGCGCAACGAAGGGGCTGAGAACGTGAATCATATTTATTATATGGTGAACGCGAAGGACAAGTATCTGGCCTTAAAGCGCATTGTGGACTTCAACCCACGCATCTTCGCCATCATTTTCTGTCGCACAAAGATTGAGACGCAGGAGATTGCCGACAAACTAATCAAGGATGGATATAATGCTGAAGCACTTCATGGTGACCTCAGCCAGCAGCAGCGCGATCTGACGATGCAGAAGTTCCGCCAGCATCTCACCCAACTGCTGGTGGCTACCGATGTGGCAGCTCGTGGACTGGATGTTGATGATTTGACGCACGTCATCAACTACGGACTGCCCGACGACATTGAAAACTATACGCATCGCTCCGGACGTACGGGTAGGGCAGGTAAGAAGGGCACCAGTATCAGTATTGTACACTCGCGCGAAAAGCATAAGATTCGTCGTATCGAAAAAGAGATAGGCAAGGAGTTTGTTGAGGAAGATATCCCTCAGGCTGAGGCCATATGCAAGAAGCAGCTCTACAAGGTGATGGACCAGATCGTGAAGACCGATGTGGAAGAGGAGCAGATAGCACCTTTCATGAAGGACATCAGTCGCTATTTCGAATACATCGATAAGGAGGACATCATCAAGAAGATTGTCAGCATCGAGTTCGGTAAGTTCCTATCCTATTATTCGAATGCCCCTGAAATCGAGAAGCCCAATTCTAAGAAAAGAAGCGAGGGGCGAGGCTCGAGGAATGAGGAGCGGGGAGCCAAGAGAGACAGAGCTCGGGGCCCACGAAGAGCTGAGGAAGGCATGCGCCGGCTGTTCATCAATTTGGGCAAGAAGGATGGTTTCTTCCCAGGCGAACTCATGCAGTTCCTCAATAAGCACATCAGCGGGCGACAGGAAGTGGGACATATCGACCTTCAGAACACTATTTCGTTCTTTGACGTTCCTGAGCAGGATGCGCAGCGCGTGATGCGTGCCCTCACCGGCAAGAAATACAAAGGGCGCGAAGTGCGTTGTAACGACGGTGATGCCGACAACAACCGAAGTGGCAGAAACGACGGGCGAGGCTCTCGTCGCGAAGGTGGAAAGCGGGAGAATGGCAGAAACGACCGTCCTGCGACGATGTCATCCGAGGAACCTTTCTATACCCGATTCCTCAAGGGAAAGCACAAGGCGGCGAACGATTCCCAGCCCGTCAGAGGGAAAGGACGGGGTGGCGACTGGCGTCAATTCTTCCAAAAGGAAATCGACTTGAGAGGTCCTGAACCCGACTTCACGGAAGAGGGATGGGCTCGCAGAAGACCGAAAAAGAAATAACTCTTATCTCTTCAATTCTTCACCACGTATTTCTGGTAATAATTGAGCAGCAGGGTGGTGAGCGGCAGGGCGATAATCATGCCCAGCATGCCTAACAGCGATCCCCAGATGGATAGCGACAGCAGGATGATGGCAGAGTTCAGCCCTGTTACTTTTCCCATAATCTTGGGAACAAGGAATGTGTCCTGGATGGTCTGCACCACGGCGAACACGATGAGTGCCAGCAGCAGAATGCCCCAGAAGTTTTGTCCCGTTTCAGCAGCCTTCACGATGGCCAGCAGAATGGTGGGGATGAATCCCAGCGTCTGCAGATAAGGTACCATATTGAGCAGTCCGATGAACATGCCTAAGGGGATGGCCAGTGGGAACCCGATGATGAGGAATCCGATGCTGAACAACACGCCCACGCAGAATGCCACACAGGCCTGACCGCGGAAATACTTGTTCATGCCCTCCTCTACGTCGGCTACCAACTGCACCGTGAACGGACGCCAGCGGGCAGGCAGCAGGTTCACCCAGCCCTTGGAAATCTTCTCGTAGTCTAATAATATAAATAAGGTGTAGAGCACCACCATCGTCAGCGACAGCAGACTCGATAGCAGACCGAACGACTGCGTCACAAGTCCCCATATCTTCGGCACCACTTCCTTCACGCTCGTAACGAAGCCTTCATTCTTCAGGATACTCTCTATCTGGTTGTTGTTCACGTTGTCTTGCAGCCATTGCTGTATCTGCTGCGGAATGTTCGAGAGCATCACCTTATTCTGCAGATAGTCCATCAGCAGATCCTTGACGTGTACACCTTCGCCAATGAGGGGTGGAACGATGAGCCAGAAGGCGGCAGTTATCACCACGGCGCTAACCAGAAAGGCCAGCAGGATGCCTACAATGCGGTAGCGCAGCCGGCATCTATACTGGAAGAACTTGACCATTGGAAACAGGATATAGGCAATGAGCCACGCCATGAAAAAGGGCAGCAGCACACTGCTGAGGCGCTTCAGTAGCAGCAGCGCGCCCACCACCAGCACGACGGTGATAAACCCTCGTACGAATACATCGAATGTGATTTGTTTTCGTTCTGCCATATATTCTAATCTCCTAATTTCCTAATCTCCTGGACTCTTGAAACTCCTGAACTCCTAAAACTCCTGAACTCCTTTATTTGTGCTTCTGATAATAGCGCAGGGCAGCCCGTACGTTCTGCTTCACCGCCTCGCTCGACATGGTAGCCCCCGTGACGGCATCCACCTGCATCTTCTCAGCCTTCTGCACCTTCTTGCCGTTCCATTTATCCAGCAGGCCTTGTTTCACGCGGACAAAGTATTTGGGCGACTCCTGGTTGCGAAGGGCTTCCACCTTCACCACCTTTCCCGACTTGATATACACTTTCAGTGGCGTGGCCCCGCGATAGCCCTCCACGTCGCTACAGAGCGTCGTGGTATTCACCACGTAGGTGCCGTCGCTTTGTTTTGTCATCACGCCATCGTTGGCAGTTGCAGCCCAACAGCCCGAAGTGAACATCACGGCCATGAAGGCCATCAGCATTTTCTTTTTCATATCCATATCATTTTTCATTCTTCCTTGTAGTCTGGCGCAAAGATACATCTTTTCCACGCTCTTACCAATGATTTTAAAGAGTTTTTTATGATTATTACTAAAGTTTCAAGTTTTTTTCTTAACTTTGCACCCAATAAATCATCAATCGTTTCAAAATCATGAAGACAAATTGCGAAATCCGCTATGCTGCGCATCCCGAGGATGCCAAGAGTTATGACACGAAGAGAATACGCCGCGACTTCCTCATCGAGCGCGTGTTTGCCAAGGACGAGGTGAACATGGTCTATTCGATGTACGACCGAATGGTGGTGGGCGGTGCTATGCCCGTGGCAGAGACGCTGCTGCTCGAGGCCATCGACCCGCTGCGCGCTGACTTCTTCACTACCCGTCGCGAGATAGGCATCTTCAACGTGGGCGGTCCCGGCACGGTGTGTGTGGGCGATGAACAGTTCCACCTCAACTTCAAGGAGGCGCTCTATATCGGTCGCGGCGACCGCAACGTGACGTTTGCCAGCGACAACGCTGAGCAGCCCGCCAAGTTCTACTTCAACTCGACGACGGCTCACAAGGAGTATCCCTGCCGGAAGATTACGAAGCAGGAGGCTGTGGTGGCCCACATGGGCTCGTTGGAGATGTCGAACGAGCGCAACATCAACAAGATGATTGTCAATCAGGTGCTGCCTACCTGCCAGCTGCAGATGGGCATGACCGAACTGGCCACGGGTTCTGTCTGGAACACCATGCCGGCCCATGTCCACTCGCGCCGCATGGAGGCTTACTTCTATTTCGAACTGCCTGAAGACCAGGCGATCTGCCACTTCATGGGCGAGGTAGACGAGACACGCCACATCTGGATGCGCGGCGATCAGGCCGTGCTCTCGCCCGAATGGAGCATCCACTCAGCAGCTGCCACTCACAACTATACCTTCATCTGGGGCATGGGCGGCGAGAATCTCGACTACGGCGACCAGGACTTCTCTGCAATCACCGACCTAAAATAAAGAATCATGAAGAGTATCTTTTCATTGGAAGGCAAGAACGCCTGGATCACAGGCGCTGCCTATGGCATCGGGTTCGCCATCGCTAAAGCGTATGTAGAGGCCGGAGCCCGAATGATTGTGTTCAACGTGCGCTCAGAGGAGGCAAGGGAGAAAGCTTTGCAAAGCTATAAAGAGGCAGGCATTGAAAATGTACGTGGCTATGTATGCGACGTGACGAACGAAGAAGAAGTAACGGCTCTCGTAGAGAAAATCCATCAGGAAGTGGGGCAGATAGACATCCTCGTGAACAACGCCGGCATCATCAAGCGCATACCCATGCACGAGATGAAGCGCGAGGAGTTCCAGCAGGTCATCGACATCGACCTCGTCGGACCTTTCATCTGTGCCAAGGCCGTGGTGCCCGAGATGATGCAGCGCCGCGAGGGCAAGATTATCAACGTCTGCTCGATGATGTCTGAACTCGGTCGCGAGACGGTGTCGGCCTATGCTGCCGCCAAGGGCGGACTGAAGATGCTCACACGAAATATATGCTCCGAGTACGGAGAGTACAATATCCAGTGCAACGGCATCGGCCCAGGCTATATCGCCACGCCGCAGACAGCCCCGCTCCGTGAGCGTCAGGCCGATGGCAGCCGCCATCCGTTCGATGCCTTCATCTGTGCCAAGACGCCTGCCGGCCGCTGGCTCGACCCCGACGAACTGGGCGGCCCGGCTGTATTCCTGGCCTCGAAAGCCTCGGATGCCGTCAATGGCCACATCCTCTATGTAGATGGAGGCATCCTTGCCTATATCGGCAAGCAACCGTAAATTCCTTGCACTTGCGAATACCGTCATACTTTCATTCGTTGTTACACCCCCTCTAACTCGAGTTGGAGGGGGGTGTCATAATGGGATGTTACCACCCAGATTGTTACATCACTTTTTTGAAATGATGTTTTTTCTTCATCATATCATTTTTCGCCGTTAACGTCTGTATGTTAGGAAGTTGCAAGTGATGATATTGATGTGATTAATGTTATACTCTTTTGTGGGCTTCCAAACTGCCAGAAACCCTTTGTACGTGGGCGATTCACGCTATCCGTAACAGTAAAACATGTTTTACTGTTGACAAAACTACCTTTATGATGCGCTAAGATGGCGTTTGCGAAAGTATAGCAGCTTTGGTCCACGATGACAAAAAAGAAAGAGGGTACGGCAAGTACTTGCCACACCCTCTTCGTTTCTCATGAAGAATGTGTTGATTAGTTCAGAGCAGCATCGAGGTCGGCACCAGCCTTGAACTTAGCCACCTTCTTGGCAGCAATCTTAATCTTGGCCTTTGTGGCGGGGTTGATACCATCGCGAGCCGGACGCTCGTTCACAGAGAATGTGCCGAAACCGATTAGGGCCACCTTGTCACCAGCGACGAGGGCTTCCTTTACAGTTGCTACCATGGCCTCAACAGCCTTTTTCGAATCAGCCTTTGACAAACCAGCAGTGGCTGCAATCTTTTCGATAAATTCAGTTTTGTTCATAATTTATTGTTATTAAACGGTTAATGAATGAATACTTTCATGAAAAATCTGCGCAAATATAATGTAAAGTATTCAGAAATCAAACAAAAATGTAAAAAAAATGATGTTTTTAATGAAAAAAAGTCGTTTATCAGCGTTTTTCGTGCCTCATAACGGATATTTTTCGTAATTTTGCCGCCTGAATAGAGATTGGTTACATTTAGACAAAAATATCAGTTATGATTCGCAACATACCTATTATTACCAAGAACCTGCTTATCATCAATGTGTTGGTGTTTGTGGCTTCGTTTGTTCTCTCGCGTGTCGGCATTAATCTCGACCAAATATTTGGACTTCATTTCATGCTGGCTTCCAATTTCAGACTCTACCAGTTGGTCACCTATATGTTCATGCATGCCAATCTGGAACATATTTTCTTCAATATGTTCGCCCTGTGGATGTTTGGATGTGTGGTAGAGAATGTGTGGGGTCCGAAGAAGTTCCTGACATATTATCTGACGTGTGGCATCGGTGCAGGACTGATTCAGGAGCTGACGCAGTTTGGTTCGTTCTACATCTTGGCATCCTCGCAGATTCCTGAGTTTGGATTCTCCGACATCGCAGAGGTGGCAGCCAACTCGCAGGCTCTACTTACACAGTGGACCACCGTGGGCGCTTCGGGTGCCATTTATGCCATTCTGCTTGCCTTCGGTATGACATTTCCAGAGGAGCGTATCTTCATCTTTCCGCTGCCAGTGCCTATCAAGGCCAAGTGGTTTGTGTGCGGTTATGCCCTTATCGAGCTTTTCTCGGCATTGGCTACCACCAACGACAGCGTGGCTCATTTTGCCCATCTCGGCGGTATGCTCTTCGGCTATCTGTTGATACGCTATTGGAACAAACACCCCAACAGCCGTTATGGTGCCGACAACGGTATGCAGTTCTTCGATAATCTGCGCAACAACTGGGAACGGCGACGCTCCCAAAAGTCACAGCACACGTCAACCAGCACGCGTAAGCAAACGTCGAACACCCATCGCTATAGCAACCCCGATTGGGAGTATAATGCGCAGAAGAAAGCGGAGCAAGAGGAGATAGACCGAATATTGGATAAGATTCGCAAGAGTGGTTACGACAGTTTGACAGCTGCTGAGAAGCGGAGGCTTTTTGAGCAGAACAGCGATTCGTAGGTGTATGTTCAAGAATCTGAAGAAATTCACGCTCAACCTGTTGTCGGGGAGCAATGTGGCAGTAGGGGTGCTGATGTGGCTCGTGGGCTACAGCGGACGACTGCATCCTGCTGACCATCCTTTGCTGTCGAGCATCGGACTGACGTTCCCGTTGTTCATCCTCGTCAATCTGGGCTTCATCGTGTTGTGGATGATGGTCAGCCGCAAGCGGCTGTTGATACCATTGGCTGCCTTCGTCGTATCGTTCGTACCCGTGCGTACGTACGTACCTATTAATATTAGTAGTGGCAAAATACCTGAGGGAGCCTTGAAAGTGATGTCGTTCAACGTGAAAGGTTTTATAGCCCAAACCGACTCGGCTACGGGGGAAACATCCCGACCGGCACTCAGCGCGGTGGTCAGCAGCGGAGCTGACATTGTATGTCTGCAGGAAATAGGCATCAGCCAGTTTGTGGAAGACAGCATCAAGGGCATTTATCAGTATTATGACTCGTGCCGAAACGGTAAGCACGGCTCGATGCTGACGGTGCTGAGCAAGTATCCCATCGTCGGGAAAGAGCTGATAGCCTATCCTTCGGAGAGCAACAGCAGTGCGGCTTTCTACTTGAAAGTGGGGGCGGATACGGTACTCGTGATTAATAATCACTTCGAGAAGACAGGACTCTCGCCCGAAGACCGCTCGGAGTTCAACAACATCGTGGAAGGTACAAGCGACACGGATACGCTGGGTGTTGAGCCGCGTCGGCTGGTTGTCATCTTGGGAGAGGCTTCGCGCATTCGTTCGCGTCAGGTAGACGTGGTGGCCCGCTATATAGAGCAGCATAGCCATCTGCCCATCATCCTGTGTGGCGACTTCAACGACAGTCCGATTTCGTATACCCACCATCGACTCACGGAGCGACTCTCCGACTGCTATATAGAAACAGGAACGGGTCCGGGATGGACCTATATGGACAGCAGGATGTATGTGCGTATCGACAACATTCTTTGTTCGGAAGATTTCGAGCCATACCAATGCAAGATTCTGAACAAAACCATAGGAAGCGACCATTTTCCTGTGGTGTGTTGGCTAAAAAAAACATTGAAATAATAAAAAATATATAATTTAAGGGGAATTATTTTTCTTGAATGTGAAAAAATATGTATCTTTGCACGCATTTTGTGTCGTCCGTTGCTAAACGGAGGGCCAAATATGCGTTGGAGGCCCCGTAGACAGGCACTTCCGAAGATATCAGTAATGAAATAAATAATTAAATCAAATCATATTAAAATGCAAAACAAAGGAATTGTTATCACAACAGCCATCTTGCTGACACTGGCAAGTATTTTCTACCTGTCGTTCTCTGTGGCTACAAGCTACTACGACAGGCAGGCTGCAAAGCTCAATGATCCCATTGCCCAGCAGGATTACAAGGATTCTGTGAAGTATCTGGGAGTTTACTCGTATCAGAAGTGTCTGGAGACTCAGATTGGTTTGGGTCTGGACCTGAAGGGCGGTATGAACGTGATTCTCGAAATCAGCGTGCCTGATGTAGTAGAGACTCTGGCCGACCACAAGACCGACGCTGCCTTCGTAAAGTCGATGCAGGAAGCTAAAAAGGAAGAAGAGACCAGTCAGAAAGACTTCATCTCTTTGTTTATCAACGCTTATCACAACAATGCCCCTGGCCATCGTCTGGCAGAAATCTTTGCCACACAGCAGCTCAAGGGCAAGGTGTCTACACAGAGCACCGACAAGGAGGTTGAGGAAGCCCTGCGCGCTGAGGTGCAGTCGGCTATCGACAACTCGTTCAACGTGGTGCGCAATCGTATCGACAAGTTCGGTGTGGTTCAGCCCAACATCCAGAAACTGGAAGGTCAGGAAGGTCGTCTGATGGTAGAAATGCCGGGTATCCGCGAGCCCGAACGTGTTCGTAAGCTCCTCCAAGGCTCTGCCAACCTAGAGTTCTGGGAGACTTACAACAGTCAGGACATCACGCCTTATCTCTCGCAGCTCGACCAGCGTCTGGCTGGAAACGCTCCTGAGGAAAAGGCTGACACCGCCAAGGCTGCTACCGAAGAGGTTGCCAAGGCTGAGGCAGATACCGCTAAGGCTGCCAAGACCGACAAGAAGTTTGAGATTAAGAAGGACGGTAAGGATGTTGCCAAGAATGCTGACAACGACGCTCAGCTCGAGGCAGCCAAGAAGCAGCACCCGCTGCTCGCCATCCTGCAGCTGGCTCCCCAGGGCTCGCTCAGCGTAGTGGGTTATGCCAACGTTCGCGATACTGCTGAAATCAACAAAGCTCTGCAGAGCGAATATGCCAAGCAGGTAATGCCTGGCGACCTCCGCCTGATGTGGAGTGCCAAGCCTACCGACCTGATGAATGCCAAGAACATCTATGAACTCCATGCTCTGAAGGCTACGGGCGTGAATGGTCGTGCTCCGCTGGAAGGTGATGTCATTGTTGATGCCAAGGACGAGTTCGAACAGGTTTCTGGTCGCCCGAACGTCAGCATGCAGATGAACAACGACGGTGCTCACCGTTGGGCTCAGCTCACCAAGGCTAACGTAGGTAAGGCTATTGCCATCGTCCTCGACGGCGTTGTTTACAGTGCTCCTCGCGTACTCGGTGAGATCTCGGGTGGTAACTCTTCTATCACGGGTAACTTCACCATCGAAGATACCAAGGACTTGGCCAACACGCTGAAGTCTGGTCGTATGCCGGCTCCTGCCCGTATCGTTCAGGAAGAGGTGGTAGGTCCTACTCTCGGTGCCCAGTCTATTAAGCAGGGTATCACATCGTTCATCATCGCCTTCATCCTCCTGATGATCTACATGGTGCTGATGTACAACTTCATCCCAGGTATGATGGCCAACTGCGCCCTGCTCGTCAACCTGTTCTTCACGCTCGGTATTCTTACCTCGTTCCAGGCAGCTCTGACGATGTCGGGTCTCGCCGGTATTGTGCTGACCTTGGGTACGGCTGTCGATGCCAACGTGCTGATCTACGAGCGTATCAAGGAAGAGATGCGTGCAGGCAAGAAGATCAAGGAAGCCCTGCAGGCTGGTTATAGCAACGCCTTCTCGGCCATCTTCGACTCTAACTTGACGAGTATCATCACAGGTGTCATCCTGTTGACCTTCGGTACTGGTCCTATCCGCGGTTTTGCCACCACATGGATCATCGGTATCTTCTGCTCGTTCTTCACCGCAGTGTTCCTGACCCGTCTGGTTTATGAGAACCGCATGAAGAAGGACAAGTGGCTGGGTCTCACCTTCACCACCAATTTCTCGAAGAACCTGATGCAGAACATGCACGTTCCGTTCATGAGCTTCTACAAGAAGACCGCCATCGTGGTATGTGCTGCTATCGTGGTGTTCGTTATCAGCTTCTTCGTTCGTGGTCTGAGCCGCAGCATCGATTTCACTGGTGGTCGCAACTACGTGGTGACCTTCGAGAAGGCCGTTGAGCCTGAGGACATCCGCGGAATGCTGTCAGAAGCCTTCCCCGGCTGCAACACTGGTGCATTGGCCCTGGGTACCGACCACAAGACCATCCGTATCTCTACCAACTATAAGATTGAGAGCAACGACCCGACCGTAGACGACGAGGCAGAGAACATTCTGTACAACACGCTGAAGAAGGCCGGTCTCGTTTCGCAGGCCAACATCGAGTCGTTCAAGAACCCGGATGTCCGCGAGGGTGGTTCTATCATCAGTTCTACGAAGGTAGGTCCGTCGGTGGCTAAGGACATCACTTACAACGCATTCCTGAGTGTGTTCATCGCCCTGATTGCCATCTTCCTCTACATCCTGTTGCGCTTCCGTAACGTGGCCTTCTCGCTCGGTTCAGTCATTGCCCTGGCCGTTGATACGCTCATCGTACTGGGACTCTACTCACTCTGCTGGGGCTGGATGCCGTTTTCGCTCGAGATCGACCAGACGTTCATCGGTGCTATCCTGACGGTGATTGGTTATTCTATCAACGATAAGGTGGTGGTGTTCGACCGTATCCGTGAGAACCAGAAGCTGCACCCGAAACAGGACAAGCAGAGGCTCTTCAACGAGAGTATCAACCAGACGCTGGCTCGTACCATCAACACCTCTGTTTCTACGTTGATCGTGTTGCTGTGTATCTTCTTCCTCGGTGGAGAAGCCATCCGCAGCTTTGCTTTCGCCATGATCCTCGGTGTTGTCTTCGGTACGCTCTCGTCAATCTTCATTGCATCGCCCGTTGCTTACCTCGTGATGGGTCGTAAGATTACGGAAGAGACCAAGTAAATAGATCTTTCATACAAATCATGATAAAGAAAGGCGCGGCAACCAATTGCCGCGCCTTCCTTGTTTGTTATAGGAATGTTTCTTTTACTTGGCGTTGATTTCACGAATCAGACGGTCGGCATGTCCCCACTGATCCATCATGAAGAGGACGTAGCGGATGTCAACACCGATGCAACGGGCCAGTCGGCTGTCGAAGTTGATGTCGCTTGAGAGGCTGTCCCAGTTGCCGTCGAAGGCCAGTCCGATGAGTTCGCCCTTGCCGTTGAACATGGGTGAACCAGAGTTACCACCCGTGATGTCGTTGGTGGTGAGGAAGCAAAGCTGGAACTTACCCGTGCGGGGATCGGTGTACTTGCCATAGTCTTTCTGCGAGAACAGTTCGTGCATGATGGGCTCAGCAAAGTATTCTTCAATCTCGTTCACGCGCTTCATCTTCTCATAAAGGCTCTCGGCTGTGGTGTACCATCCTGAAGGCTTTCCTCCCAGGAGGTATTCCTTCACCTGTCCGTAGCTCATGCGCATGGTGAAGTTGGCGTCAGAGTAGTGTGGCTTATCCTCTTCCATACGCAGCTTGGCAGCGCAGAGGTATTTCTCCTGCTGTTCGATTTCCACATTGCTCTCGTGCATTTCAGAGCGCAACTGACCCATCAGGCTTGCCAGATCCACTCCCATCTGCATGGCGAGGTCTTTCTGAGCCGATTTCTTCGCGGGATAGATCTTGGCTCCCTTCTTCATGATGGGCGACTTGTAGAGACGGTCGACGTAGGCGGTGTAGTTGCCCTTGAACTTGTTGTCGATGGTCTGGTAGAAAGCCGGCAGGTATTGGGCGTCTACATGGTCGCGATAGTTCTTGAGGAGCGTGGAAAGCACCTCTTTGTCAAGGGCTTCGTCCCATTGGTCGCTGTTGTCATCGAATTCAAAATACTGTTTCTTGGCGTTACCTTCAGGACCTTTGATCTCTACCATACCCATATTGGCGGCAAAGGCACGAGAGGTGAGTTCATTGGTGCGCCAGAAGGTCTCAATGAAGTACATCCATGCGCGGTCGGCATCGAAGCGCTGCTCGTAGCACTGCTTCATCTTCTGCAGGTCGAGCTTGTCTTTCAGATAGCCAGTCTGCTCCTGGAACTTCAGAATTTTAGCCTCGGTCTCCTCCTTGTGGCGAATAATGCCGATAGAGTCGATACACTTGTTCATACCCATCGAGTTCTTCCAGTAGTTGGAGCTCTGAGCGTATTTCGAGTCGTACTTGATGCGAACAGCCTCAGAAGCATCCATGTGGCGCTTCATTACCTCTTGTTTCACGCCACGCACCTGCACGCGCGTTGCATTCTCTGCGTCGCGCATTTCGCGAATGCCATACGACGAGAGATAGCGGTTGGTGGTTCCAGGATAGCCAAGCGTCATGGAGAAGTCGCCATCCTTGTAGCCCTGCATAGATACAGGAGCCCATGAAGCGGGATGATAGGGCACGTTGCGCTCGCTATATTCTGCCGGTCCGTTGGTGTCGGGATCGGCATAGATGCGGAATACGGAGAAGTCGCATGTCTGTCGGGGCCACATCCAGTTGTCGGTTTCGCCACCAAACTTACCCATCGACTTGGGAATGGCAAAGACCAGTCGGAGGTCGCCAAAGATCTGGTTGACAGAGGCGTAGTACATGTTGCGCTCGTAGTAAGGCTTGATCTCTACAGAGAGCGTCTTGTCGATGGCCTTGACAGAGTCGTTCATAGCCTGTTCGAGTGAGTCGATGACCACTTCGGCTTCTGCATCGTCCATCTGCTCAATGCCCAGAGCCATAAGTTTGGGCGTTACGTCGATTTGGTTGCGCATGAAGGCCACGAACATGTCCTTGTTGGGCAATTCCTCGTCGTAGCTCTTGGCATAGAATCCGTTGAGCATGTAGTCGTGTTCCACGGTAGAGTGGCTTCGAATGGACTCAAAGCCGCAGTGATGGTTGGTGAAGACCAGGCCGTCGGGAGATACCACTACGCCTGAACAATAGCCTGAGAAGTTGACTACATAGTTCTTGATGGCATTCGGCGACTTGTAGAGGTCGTCGTAAGAGAGCTGGAACCCTTCGGCCACCATCTGTTCGTAGACAGCCTGTGGCAGGTTCATCAGTGTCCACATGCCTTCGTCGGCCTTTGCTCCAGCAGCAGCCGACATCATCAGGAGGGAAATGAAAAGTTTTTTCATCACAGAGTTAAGAGTTTAATGATTTACTTTTTTGTTATTTTATGAATGATTTTGTCTAAAGGAAGGTCGCGCTTCACGATGATAGCAGCAAAGAGAAGCAGAACCAGTGTGTTCGCTGTGAGTGCAGCCCATGCCGGCAACTGATTATTGCTCATGGTGATGGCAATGAAGATTACTGCGGCCAAGGCTACATACATGAACATCTCGCGGATGGGATAGTTGATGCGATAGTATCGCTGACCGATGAAATACGATAGCATCATCGATACACCGTAGGCGGCAAAGCCGGCCCATGCGCAAGCCATGTAGCTGATACGGGGGATGAGCAGGATGTCGATGACGATGAGCACCACTGCCCCGATGCCTGAGAAATAGGCTCCCCAGATGGTGCGGTCGGTGAGTTTGTACCAGAACGAAAGGTTGAAAAAGACGCCGAACATAATCTCAGCTGCCATAACGATGGGCACCACGCGCAGTCCTTCCCAATAGCTTTCGCCCACCAGATAGCGCAGAATGTCCATGTAGCCCATCACGGCGAGGAAGGCCAGAAGCGTGAAGATGACATAGTATTTCATCGCCTTGGCGTAGGTTTCGCGCTTGTCGGCATCCTTGTTGCTGAACACAAAAGGCTCGTAGGCAAAGCGAAACGCCTGGGTAATCATCACCATGATCATGGCAATCTTGATGCAGGCGCCATAAATGCCGAGCTGGGCGCGTGCCTCACTGATGTCGCCATCGTAGAGATAGGGGAACAATATCTGTGAGGCTGCCTGATTCAACTGGCCTGCCAAACCCATTATCAGCAAGGGCCATGCGTAGGCAAGCATTCGGCGGCAGGCACTCTTGTCGAAGCCCAGTGAGATGCCTCGTAGCTCCTTAAACAGCAGGAGCAGCGTGAAGAGCGTGCAGACAAGGTTGATGTAGAAGACAAACGCCACATCGAGTGTGAAACTTTCGTCGTAGATGCCAAACAGATTGATCTTTAGGGCCGGCAATACCACGAGGTAAAGCAGGTTGAGGATGATGTTCATCAGGATATTTGCTATCTTCAGCGACGCAAACTTAATGGGCCTATGCTGTATGCGCAGGTAGGCGAAGGGGATAGCCGTAAAGGCATCGATGGCCACCGTCGTGTACATCACCGCGATGTATTCCGGATGGTCGGCATAGCCAGCGGTTGAGGCAATTGGGTTCAGGCACAGCATCACCAGTAGGATACTGGCCAGGGAAGTGAAGCCAACCATGCGCAGCGACGTGGAGTAGATGCGCAGCGGGTCTTCCCCCTCCTTGGTCATGAAGCGGAAGAACGTGGTTTCCATACCGTAGGTCAGCAGGATAATCAGCAGCGACACATAGGCATAGACATTGGTGATGATGCCGTATTCTCCGCCCGACGCGGCAAAGCGCGCCGTCTGGATGGGCACCAGCAGGTAGTTGATAAATCTCGCCACGATGCTCGACAGCCCGTAGATGGCCGTATCCTTGGCCAGAGATTTCAGATTAGCCATATTTGCTCTTTTTCGCTTATCGCTATTTCAGTTGCTTTCCGTCGCTGAAGGCCTTGCCTACAGTCTTTCCCAATTCTATATAAGTATGGTGAACGGGGTCGTAGCTGATGAGGTGCATCTTCTCTACGTCGGGCTGACCGTCTTCAGCCAGGTATTTCTCGTCGCATTGGATGTCAACAATCTCCGCAATGAGATAGTAGCCCGTTGCCGATTCGTCGATTTTCTGTTTTACGCGGCATTCCAGCGTCATAGGCAGGTTGCTGAAAAGCGGTGCATTCACGTTAGGCGCTTTTTCTATTGTCCATCCTGTGCGCTCCATTTTGTTAGGAGTGTTGCGCCCACTGGCAATGCCTACATAGTCGGCTGCTACCAATGTCTCCGTCGTAGCAAAGGCTACGGTCAGTTCGCTGTTTTCTTTCAGGTTGTCGGTGGTCTGGTGTGAACCTAATGAGATGATAATCTCGTGCATATCCCACTGGCCACCCCAAGCGGCATTCATGGCATTGGCTTTACCTTCAAGGTCGTATGTGCCGATAATCAGCACGGGTTGTGGAAGTATCCACGGCTTTGATCCAAAATTCTTCATATTGTATATCCTGTTATTTGTTGTGAATGTTTGGTGTTTTATAACAGGATGCAAAGTTAAATAAAAATAGGCAATGCAGCAAGTTTTTTTTCAACATTTTTACGGTTAGGAGTCGTATGCGTTTTCTGACTTACAGAGTATATCGACGCTGTCAACGTGGCTTATGTGTGGTATGGAATCTTTGGAGCGTGAGAAATAAAAAGGTGAGGGCGTTCCAAAATCGCCCTCACCTTTATCTAATTAGTCAGCCAGCTTGGCCTTGATGAACTCGCGGTTCAGGCGGGCGATGTTGGCGATGCTTTCGTTCTTCGGGCAGACAGCCTCGCAGGCGCGAGTGTTGGTGCAGTTGCCGAAGCCGAGCTCTTCCATACGCTTCATCATGGCCTTGGCGCGCTTGGCAGCCTCGGGACGACCCTGCGGCAGCAATGCGAGCTGAGAAACCTTCGATGATACGAAGAGCATGGCCGAACCATTTTTACAAGCAGCGACGCAGGCACCACAGCCAATGCAGCTGGCGCAGTCCATGGCCTCGTCGGCATTCTGCTTCGGAATGAGGATAGCGTTGGCATCCTGAGCCTGACCAGTGCGCACGGTGGTGTAGCCACCAGCCTGGATAATCTTGTCGAAGGCATTGCGGTCTACCATGCAGTCCTTAATCACGGGGAAGGCTGCCGAGCGCCAGGGCTCTACGGTGATGACGTCGCCATCGTTGAAGCGGCGCATATAGAGCTGGCAGGTGGTAGCACCACGCTCGGTCAGACCATGCGGTGTACCGTTGATATAGAGAGAGCACATACCGCAGATACCCTCGCGGCAGTCGTGGTCGAACACGAAGGGCT
>ERZ842401.1248-NODE-1248-length-36918-cov-6.435640_pt1 | contig 36918 bp, 41 predicted proteins | sample MGYA00521270_ERZ842401 | MGnify/ENA primary metagenome ERZ842401 (study PRJEB31892, sample SAMEA3878208) | bioreactor metagenome | biome: Moose rumen | place: Sweden | collected 2011-10 | study: EMG produced TPA metagenomics assembly of the PRJEB12797 data set...
CGTGGCCATCTGTGACAATCTAATGGAATTGTAACAAGGAAGTTTTTTAGCAGACCCTTTTTAGCAAATTATCCGAATGAATCGGGCACTTCTCCACTGCTTTTCCGCCAGCATGTCCTTTTTTTTAACTTGCGAATTTTAGGATTTACATAAAAAAATCCATTTTTTTTTCGTACTTTTGCAGATTGGTATGTAACCACAAAAAAAGTACCACAAAAAAACAATAACACATACAATATAAGCAATTTACACGTTATTATAACGACCAAGCAAACAAAAAGCATTCATGCTATAAACCTCAACGATATGAAAAAAACAGTTTTTATCACAGCCATATTGTGTACAATTCTTTCGGTAAGCGCTTTCGCCGGATGGCGCGGAGGCACCATGTGCGAGATTATCGGCGTGGGTAGCGTGGAGTTCGGCAAGCAGTACCGCAACTCGCTCACACGCATGAACCTGCACGGCGACATAGTGTACGTTATGGAACGCACCTACTATATGGAAGGCGACGCCAAAAAACTCTACAGCACCGACTCCATCAATTTCGACCGCCGCGGCAACCTCGACGACCGTGTGTACATACGCAACAACACCTTCACCTACTACTCGTTCTATTTCGACGGCAACAGCTACGCGCTGGGCTGGAACGAATACGGCCGCAACGACAACCTGCAGGCCCGTACCGCCTACCTCAACGACCGCAAAGGCAACCGCACCGAACGCACCATTTTCTTTGCCGGAAAAATGAGCAAACGCGAGACCTACAAATACGAAGGTAACAACCTTGTGGAGGAACTGCACTACAGCGACAACGGCTCGCTGGCCGAAAAACGACTCTACAAATACGACGGCAGCGGCAACTGCTCGCAAATTGAATTCTACGACGCCAACGGCGACCTTAAACAGACCTACTACTACAAATACGACGGCAACGGCAACCGCATAGAATGGCGTTTCTACGACGACGACGAAAACCTCATCAAACTAACCACCTACTATTACGACGAACACGACAACGTTACCGAAATACACTCCTTCAACTACGACGAACACGTGAACTGGAAACACACCTACATATACGAGTACGACGACGACGGCAACTGGGTGAGACAAACCATTCTCCGCAACGGCGAAAAATACCAGATTATAGAACGAGAAATAGCTTTCAGATAACATTCTGACAACAAAAGAATTATTACAAGTGAGGGTTTGGTTTTCAAAATCCTCGCTTGTTTTTTGATAACAAAGTAAATATATGGATTACAATTTCAACGACATCGAACGCAAATGGCAAAACTACTGGCGCGAAAATGGCACCTACCGTACCGACAACATCTCCGATAAGCCAAAATACTACGTGCTCGACATGTTCCCCTACCCCTCGGGAGCGGGACTGCATGTGGGACACCCCCTGGGATACATTGCCAGCGACATCTTTGCACGCTACAAACGCCTGAAAGGGTTCAACGTGCTGCACCCCATGGGCTACGACGCCTACGGTCTGCCCGCCGAACAGTACGCCATACAAACCGGACAGCACCCGGCCATAACCACCGAACAGAACATATCGCGCTACCGCGAACAGCTCGACAAAATTGGTTTCTCCTTCGACTGGAGCCGCGAAGTACGCACCTGTAATCCGGAATATTACAAATGGACACAGTGGACTTTCATTCAACTGTTCAACCATTATTATTGCAACAAAGCCAACAAAGCGCTGCCCATCAGCGAATTGGAAAAACACCTCGCTAAACACGGCACCGACGGCCTCGACACCGCCTGCTGTGAACCCCTGCACATCACCGCCGAGCAATGGAACGCCTTTTCGGAAAACCAGCGTCAGCAAATGCTGATGAACTACCGCTTGGCATATCTGGCCGACATACCAGTGAACTGGTGTCCGCAACTGGGCACCGTGCTGGCCAACGACGAGGTGGTGGGCGGACTCTCCGTTCGCGGCGGATACCCAGTGGAACGCAAGCTGATGCGCCAATGGAGCCTGCGCATAACAGCCTACTCGCAACGCCTGCTCGACGGTCTCGACCTTGTGGACTGGACCGACAGCCTCAAGGAAATTCAGCGCAACTGGATAGGACGCAGCGAAGGCGCCTCGGTTTTCTTCAACGTGGAAAACAGCGACAAAAAATTTGAGATATTCACCACCCGCCCCGACACTATATTCGGCGTTACCTTTATGGTGCTTTGTCCTGAACACGAGATGATTATGGACATCACCACCGAACAGCAGAAAGCCGAAGTGGAGGAATATCTGAACTGGGCCAAAAACCGCTCGGAGCGCGAACGTCAGGCAGAGGTGAAGAAAGTGAGCGGCGTGTTCACCGGCGCCTACGCCATCAACCCTCTCACCAACGAGCGCATCCCCATCTGGGTATCGGACTACGTGCTGGCAGGCTACGGCACAGGTGCCATCATGGCAGTGCCCGCCCACGACAGCCGCGACTTCGCCTTCGCGCGACATTTCAACCTGCCCATCCGTCAGGTGGTAAGTCTCGAAAAGGACGTTACCTCCGACCCCAACACATGGACCGAGAGCATGGACGCCAAAACAGGCTACTCGGTGAACAGCGGTTTCGTAACCGGAATGAAAGTGAAGGAGGCCATGAAAGCCGTCATCGACTGGCTCGACGAAAAAGGCATCGGCAACCGCACGGTGAACTACCGTCTGCGCGACGCCATTTTCAGCCGTCAGCGCTACTGGGGCGAGCCTTTCCCCATCTACTACAAAAACGGCATCCCCTACCCCATACCCGAAGAATGCCTGCCACTGCAGCTACCCGAAATCAAGGATTTCAAACCCACAGCCACCGGCGAACCCCCACTGGGACATGCCGAGATGTGGGCTTGGGACGAACCCAACAAACGCATTGTAAGCAAAACGCTGACAGACAACCAGCAGGTGTTCCCGCTCGAACTCAGCACCATGCCCGGTTTTGCCGGCAGCAGCGGATACTACCTGCGTTACATGGACCCACGCAACAACAACGAATATTTTGGCCAACAGGCCGTAAACTACTGGCAGAATGTGGACCTCTACGTGGGCGGCGCCGAACACGGTACGGGACACCTTATCTACGCGCGTTTCTGGAACAAATTCCTGTTCGACATGGGACTTAGCGTCAAACAAGAGCCTTTCCAAAAGCTCATTAACCAAGGCATGATTCAGGGACGCTCCAATTTTGTGTACCGAGTAAGTTTCGAAAAACTTGCCGAATACCGCATCTGGCAGCTGATAAAAGACGGTCGCTTGGGTGCCGATTTCAAACGCGACTACAAAGACGGCAAACGCCGGTTCGATTTCTACAGCGACCACAAAAAAATCATCATCGAGATAAAACGCAAAGAGGCTCTCGAAAAACTGGCCGAAGTGTATCGCGAATACGCCACCAAGCAAGGATTCAAGATACTGCTCATCTCCATCAACGACGTGATGAACGGCACCGACAATATCGAAGCGCGCATAAAAGCCTGCATCAACGGCGAATACACCCCAGCCCTCGAACAGGAGAACGACGCCTTTGTCCCCTACCCACTCTTTGTTTCCAAAAACATCGAAGGGCGCGAGGAATATACCATGCCCATACACGTGGATATCAACATTGTGAACAACGACATTCTGGACATTGAACGTTTCAAAGCATGGAGGCCCGAGTTTGCCGACGCTCAGTTTATGCTCGAAGATGGCAAATACATCTGCGGCTGGGAGATAGAAAAAATGTCGAAATCGATGTTCAACGTGCAAAATCCCGATGACCTTGTGGAACGCTACGGCGCCGACACCCTGCGGCTGTACGAGATGTTCCTCGGACCCATAGAGCAGGCCAAAACTTGGGACACCAACGGCATCGAGGGCGTGTTCCGCTTTATGCGCAAGCTGTGGAAACTGTTCCACAACGAGCAAAACGCCTTCAGCGTAAGCGACGAAGCCCCCACCAAAGCCGAACTGAAAACCCTGCACCAGACCATAAAGAAAGTTACCGACGACATCGAGCGTTTTTCGTTCAACACCTCGGTAAGCACCTTTATGATTTGTGTGAACGACCTCTCGTCGGCCAAATGCAACAAACGCCAAGTGCTTGAACCGCTGACAGTTCTTATAGCCCCCTTTGCTCCCCACATTGCCGAAGAACTTTGGCACCTGCTTGGCCACACCGAAAGTGTTACCACTGCCACTTTCCCGCTTTGCGACGAGAGCCACCTTGTGGAGGACAGCTGCACCTACCCCGTTTCGTTCAACGGCAAGATGCGTTTCACCCTCGACCTGCCGCTCACAACCACTGCCGCCGATGTGGAGAAACTGATAGCCGAAAACGCCGACGCCCAGAAATGGCTCGCCGGCAAACAGCCGAAGAAAATCATCTTCGTGCCGAAGAAAATCATCAACGTGGTGTTCTAAAGCACGTTACAAAACAGAAACGGCGGCTCAGCAGAGCCGCCGTTTCTGTTTTTTTTGCATCAGCAATCAAACCACTTGGTTGGTTTTGCGTATGTATATGGGTATAAGTTTTAAGGCCAGACCTGTGCAGTGTCTCAGCAGCCAAACCAACATCTTGAGACTTATTTTTTTGCGGAAATAAGGATTCCGTGCATAATCAGGCACTTGGGCCAACAGCTCCTTGTAAATATCTTTCAAAGTATTTTTGGTGGGTTCCAACGAGTTGTACACATAGTTGAACACCGAGCTAAGGTAACCCTTTTTTAGGTAGATAAAATCCATTTCGGCCTTGTATTCGGTGTAAACTCCCTTGTCTTTAGCAAAACGCATAAGTTTGGCAAACGAAGCGAGGCGTTTTTTGTACTTGTCGCTGTCTTTGGTGGTACAAACCGAACCGGGACGTATTAGGTAGTGATAAAACGGCTTGTCCACATGAGCAACGGTGCGCGCCATAAGCAGATTGGCCGTAACAAAGAAACTATCGTCGGCCGAGCGGTCTTCGGGGTAGCGTATCATTTCCCTCTGTATCAAGTCTTTGCTAAAAATAAATGTCCAGAACAGCGAAATGTAATTTTGCAGGAAATATCTGCGTTTCTGATGTGTGAATTCGCCAGCCTCCACGTCGGGATTTTTCAGCATTTCGGTGGGTTGGCCGTCCAGATAGTCCTTGTATGCCTGGCAATAGCAGAGGTCGGCACCGCCTTTTGCCACGGCTTCGTTGTACAGCTCTTCGAACATAGTGGGTTCCACCCAGTCGTCGCTGTCCACAAAGGCTATGTACTGGCCTTGCGCTTCGGGTATGGCGAAATTGCGCGCCATGCCCGCGCCGAGGTTGTGTTCGGGTTTCAGAAAACGGAACTGTGCCTCGCGCGGATGTCCGGCTATGATGCGTTGGGCAATTGCTATGCTGTCGTCGGGACCGTGGTCGTCGACAAAAATAAACTCCATCTCATCCAAAGTCTGTGCCAACAGCGATTTGGTACATTTTTCGATATATTCTGCCACGCCATAAACGGGCAATATCACAGATACTTTCACCATATTTTACAAAAATAAAAAAGGCATCACGATCAAAAGACCATGATGCCTTATAATTGAACTATTAAAAAAATTTATATTGCCTGTTGCTTGCTGAGAAGGCCTTTGGTTACATAATATCGGAAAAACAACAGCACAGGACCTTTCGCAGATTGTCCGCGCAGCATATATCCAAGACAAATAACAGCAGCCCCCCCCCCACTTAACCATCTCATTTACAATACGTTGCAAGTAAGAAAACTTAGATATACGCAAAGTCCTCAGCCGCTCGCTAACGCCAATACCCAAGGCCATTTTTTTGATATACTCTTTGGTGGTGCGCTGTGGCGGGATAACGTGCTGAACCTCAAGATCGGGGAAATAGAGTATGGCGTAGTTCTTTTCTTTCACACGGTTGAAAATATCCTTTTCCTCGCCGCCCATCAGGTTTTTCTTGCTGCGTCCCAGCTCGGTGTTGAATTTGCCGCAGGCGTCGATACACTCTTTGCGGAAACCCATGTTGGCGCCGATGGGGTACGAGTTGCCTTCGAAAGGCACCACGCTGCTGCCCTTGTCTATGGCCGACACCCATGAGTAGGTCCATTTGCCGAGCCATGCGGGTTCCTCGCCCGATTCAAAAAGCGGTGTTATCTTGCCGCCAAAGGCCATAGCCTCGGGGTGTTGCTCCATCTGCCGACGCAACACCTGCATGTAGTCGCCACGCACAAAGGCGTCGTCGTCGAGGAAAACAAGTATATCGCCGCGACTTTCGTCGATACCGCGGTTGCGGGCGTGCGACAGTCCCTGCTTGGTTTCCACAAAATAGCGGAAATCGATGTCGGAATGCTCGTTGGCAAAACGCTTGCACTCGGCGTCGGTGTTGTCGGTGCAGTTGTTGTTCACCAACACTATCTCAAACTCGCTCCGGTCGAAATTGTTATCGGCAATATGCTGAAGAGTCTGGTAGATGAACTTATCGCGGTTATATGTGCATATAATTAAGGAAATCATATCTTTACAGAGGTTTGTCCGTCATTCGCCGAGCCATGGGTGGGCCAGCACCTGCGCCACAATTTTGTCCATGTCGTAATATTTGTATTCGCCAAGTCGTCCGCCAAACCACACGTTTTTCTCCTGCTGTGCCAGCTGCCGATATTGCTCGGCAAGGGCGTCGTTGCGTTGGTTGTTGATGGGATAGTAAGGCTCGGAGCCGGGCTGCCAGTCCTGCGGATATTCGTAGCTAATCACCGTGTCGGGCTGTTGGCCGAACTCAAAGTGTTTGTGCTCTATAATGCGTGTGTAGGGCGTTTCGCGGTCGGTGTAGTTGAATACGGCGTTGCCTTGAAAATTCTCCACACCCTCCAAAAGTTTGTGGTCGAACCGCAGCGAGCGGAAATCCAAGTGTCCCAGCCGATGGCCAAAATAGGCGTCGATGGGACCGGTATATATCACTCGGTCGGCCATGGCTGCAAGTTCGGCACGGTTGGCAAGGAAATCGGTGCCCAAACGCACCTCCACGCCTTGGAGTAGCTTTTCGAAAACCAGAGTGTAACCGCCAATGGGAATACCTTGGTGCGGGTCGTTGAAATAGTTGTTGTCGAAGGTGAAGCGGAACGGCAGGCGTCGCAGCACAAAGGCGGGGATTTGCTCGGCAGACATGCCCCACTGCTTTTCGGAGTAACCTTTCACCAGTTTTGTAAAGATGTCGCGCCCGGCCAGTTTCATACCCTGTTCCAGAAGGTTTTTGGGTTCGGCAATGCCGGCATATTCGGCCTGCTGTTCGGCAATGCGGGCTTTGGCCTCAGCTGGGGTATGCACGTCGGACCACAGCTTGCAGAAAGTGTTCATATTGAACGGCATGTTGTACAGCTCGCCTTTGTAGTTGGCAATGGGCGAATTCACATAGTGGTTGAAAGTGCAGAAACGGTTCATATATTGCCACACCTGCTCGTTGGAGGTATGGAAAATGTGTGCGCCGTAGTAATGCACGTTTATGTCGTTGATTTTCTTTGTGTAACAGTTGCCGCCTATATGGTTGCGTCGTTCCACAACAAGACACTTCTTGCCATTCTGCGTGGCTATCTGGGCAAAAACGGCGCCATACAGGCCTGCTCCTACTATCAGATAATCGTATTTTTGCATTCTATTGTTCGGTTTCAACATTACGGAATTATTCATTTATACGCCGTTTTAACACAAATATTGCCCTATCAGCAAAAAAAAAGACGGAGCTGAACAATGTCAACCCCCGTCAATTATACAAATTGTGAATAACAAACTATCGTTTTACGATTTTTTTCACGCTGCCTGCGCATTTCACCATGTACACGCCTTTTTGCAGATGGCTGATGTTTATTTCGGAAGTGCCGTTGGCTACAACTTGTTTGGCCACAGTTTTGCCCGTCATGTCGAGCAGTTCCACCTCGGCGTTGCCGCAGTTTTTACCGTCGATGCTGACCACGAGCTTGTCGCTGGCGGGATTGGGATAAACGGTAAACCGGGTTTGCTGAGCGTCTTGCAGGCCGTTGGCGTTGTCGAAATCGGCTCCCTGCACTATTTCGAAACCGTAGTTAAGTTCCACGTAGTTGGTGTAGTTATTGTTGTTTGTAAGCACCACATAGTAGTCGCTTTCTTCGGGTAGCGGCACGTTCACCACTCCGTCGGTAAGTGTGCCGAAATAGTATTCGGCGTTGGCTGTCATGTCGCCGGATTTGAATTTGTCCACATTAGTCTTGTCAACCACATAAACGCTCACATTGCCTGGTGTGTCGGTGCGTTGGAAAAAACGTCCGCCCTGGCAGTCGGTGGGGCGAACTCCGGTGGTAACGTTGTCGGCTTTGGCCACTATGCTGAGGCTACGGGATGCGTTGTAGCGGTTTTGGCTGCTGGTGATGCTATTGCGCTGTTCCGATGCTGCCGAGGGGAACCGGAAAGTGTAGTTGTATGTGCGTCCCGGTGCCGAATTGGCCACGGCACACACCTGATACACCTGTCCGCTGGTGGTGGGGAAAGAGCCGAATTTGGGGTGGTACACCTTTATATAATATTTGTTGCGGGTGCCCACGGTCATGTCAACAATGCCATTGGCATTGGTCCACACATAGCCGGCGCTGAGGATGGATGGGTTGGTGGAGCTGTACTGGTAGTTGGTGGAGTAGAGCTCTATGCGCACTCCGTCCACGGGTTTGCCGCTGGGGTCTTTCACCACTATTCGCAGGCGGCAGGCGGCGGTGTCCTTGGAGTAGGTTTTCGAGACGTTGAGCAGGCTTCCGTCGGGCACTTCGCCATGCACGTACGAGCTTTCCCAGCTATAGCCGCCATTGGTTTGCATATTGGTCATTCCCCAATAATAGCCACGTCCCGAGGAGAGTCCGCCACGGAAGAATTCGTAGTGGTGCCACACGTCGTCGCCACCGTCGTGGATAGCGGCCCACACGTGGTCGTCGCAGTTGTCGGACACGTGCATGCAAGGAATTAGGCAGGTACGGGCTGCCGAGGTAACGAGTATGGCGTCCTCATGGCAGTTGCCGATGTGCTGGCAAGCTATTTGGTTTGGCTGCGAGGGGCGCAGCTGGCTGGTGAGGGTTATGTCCCAAGGTATGCAGCGCGAACACCAGTTGCCAAGCACGTCGAGGGCACTCTGGCTTGGGCTGAAATTGCGGTTGAAAAACCATATACTTGGGGTTTCGTCCCAAAGATATTCGGGCATCTGCATAAGCTCGCCAAGACGTTGTATTGTGTCGATGAACACACTGTCACGCTGGCCGGAGGAATTTATTGCGGGATACCCTTTCATGTTGACGTTTTTGTAGTTGTGGGCCGCGCTGGGATTGTTCCACAGAAAATCACGCCAGAAATAGCCCCATGTGCGCTGTTCGGTGTACGATGTTATGTCGCGCACTTCGAGGGCTTCGTCGTAGAGTTTAGGCATCACGATGAACATATAATAATAGTAGCGGTCCACTTCGCGCCAGATGTAGCTGGAGCCTTGCTTTATCTTGTATTCGGTGGTGGTGTGCCAGTCGCCGGTGGCGGTGTCGCCGTATTCTTTCAGACGCACATATTTCAGCGAGTCGGCGGTGGTGTATATCATCTTGGCGTTTGCCACAAGGGTGTTCCAGTCGTTGGCTTGGTTGAAAGCCGAATGTGTGAGCACTTCGGCGGGCAGGTAGGTGAGCTGGTATGCCACCTCGTCGAGATATTTTTTGGATGTGCTGTTTATCAGCTGCACCATACGCGTCTGATAGGTGGAGGTCATTCTACGGAATTTGTTTCGCAGGTCGTAGCGCATCCACTCCGGAACGCGGGCAATGGCCGTTTCTATGTTTCGTGAGAGTGTGATGTTGGTACTGTCGTCGGTAATGACGTTGCCTTCGACGGACAGTATCACCGACTCGCCGGGTGCCAACAGGCGTTTGCGGTCCATGGTGGCCGATTTGTCGCTTGTTTTTCTGCCGATGTTCGGGTATTGGCACACTGGAGTTTCGTCGGAAGGCAGTGCCACCACACCGGTTACGGGACTTGCTGCGGGACGGCATATTCCGGGCAGTTCACCTTCGCCAACCGGTTTGGAAACAACAACTTTCTGCTGGGCAGAAACGCCAAACGCTCCCAGCAGCAGTGCAATGGTTAAAGTTAGTTTTTTCATCGTTTAATGTTTTATTATTCCGTATCTTAGTATCAAAAGAAAGTACTATATCCCGCTTTGTAACGGCATTGCAAATTTACGTTTTTTTTGACAAATATCAAAACTGTACGATAACGTAAAAAAAAACGGACTGCGCTGTGCAATCCGATTCACATTGATGTACCGCAAACGTCGTTATTGTTTACATACGGGCTTTTTCAACAAATTCCTTGATGGATATTTTTTCGGTGATGGGTTTTGCCTTTTCGTTGAAAAGTTTGAACATCATGTCGCCACGCAGACGGCCGTAGATTTGTTCCACGTTCTGACGGTCCTTGGCAATGCTCTCGGCCATGTCGAGGATACGTTTTTCGTAGGCTTCGTCGGTTTCTTCGGCGTTTTTGGCGTCGCGCTGTTTCAGTATTTTGGACACTTCATTCACCACATCGGCGTGCGATGGGGTGATGTTGCCTTCCTTGCCAAGGTTTTCTTCCAGAATTTCAACTTTTATGGATGGCAGGTACATGGTTTCCCAATTGGCTTTCACCTCGTCGAGCGATGTGCCTTTCTCTGCGCGGCTGGCAATGTAGCGTTGCAGGAAATCGGTGGGCAGTTCTGCACTGAAATTGTCGAGAAGCCATTTTTCCACATCGTTCACATACATTATGTCGCACTGGCGGGCGTAGCTCTCTTCTATATCTTTTTTGAGGTTTTTCTTGAACTGGTCGGCGGTGGTGATGCCGGCACCAGGGTACATCTTGTCGAAAAGCTCTTGGTTTACCTCGTGCGGAGTGATGTGTGCAAGGCTGCTGATAGTGAGCTCGATGTCGGCTTTGTATTTCTTTGCTTCGGCTGCGGGCAGGTGGAAAATCTGCTCGATGTCGGCAGCTGCGAAAGCTTTGGCAACGTTGATGGTGAGCACGTCGTTGGCCTTTTTGCCCATCAGCGACTTCTTTATCTCTTCGTCTTTCACTTTGCCCACCTCGAAAGTTAGGTATTTTTCTTTGGCATCTTCGGGTTTCTGGCCTTTTTCAAGCTCCACAAAATGGCCGTAGATGGCGTCGCTGTCGTCGGTAATTTCGGCGGGAACCTCAAACTTGCCATAGTTGCGGCACACCGACTCTATTTGTTCGTCGACATCCTTGGCGGCAACTTTCACCTGATAGAGTTTGGCGTCGATTTTGCCCCAGTCGATGTTCATCTGCGGAAACAGAGCGGCATCGAAATAGAATGTGAAGTCGGTCTGATGTTCGAAATCGGGGGTGCCGGTTTTTTCGTTGTTGGAGATGGGCAGGCCGATAAGGTCGAGTTTTTCGTCGGTGATGTATTTGTAGAGAGCTTCGTTGAGAGTGTCCTGAACGGTGTCGGCCATCACTGCCGGTTTATAGTGCTTGTTTATCAAGCCCATAGGGGCGGTACCTTTTCTAAATCCGGGCATATTAGCCTTTTGGCGATAGTCTTTAAGGGTTTTGGTAACTTTCTCCGAATAGTCGGCTTCGTTGATGTCAACTTTTATTAAAAGTTCAAGATCGCTTACGTTTTCTCTTGTGATATTCATTTTATTTTTTTTGTATAATGATGATTACTAATACTATATACTTTTCAATGGAATTTGCAAAGTTACGTTTTTTTTTCGGAATAAACAAATTTATTTTTCAGACACCACAAACGAAGCAAAACAGGTGACCACAAAACTAACACTGCACTGTTGAAATAATTTGCCTGCCATAGGGCTAACTTTCAAAAAGAAGCACTAATTTTGCAGAAAAACAAAGACAATATGTTTAAAGGTATTTTATTGCTAATCAGCGGCATAGACACTGCCGCTCAGGCTGCTGCCGAAGTTGCCGGCACTCAGGCCGCAGTTACCGAAGAGACTTTGTCGCTTTGGGAAATGGCCAAAAACGGCGGTTGGATAATGTGGGTTCTTTTGGCACTGCTCATTTTGTGCATTTACATTTTTATAGAAAGGTACCTCACGCTGAACCGCACGCTGAAGTCGGACTCGTCGCAGTTTATGACCAACATACGCAGCTACATACATCAAGGCGACATCGACGGAGCCCGTTCGTTGGCGAAATCCACCAACTCGCCCATAGCACGCATGGTTGACTCCGGTCTTTCGCGCCTCGGTCGTCCGCTGGGCGACATCCAAACTTCCATAGAAAACGTTGGACGCCTTGAGGTTTCCGACCTCGAAAAACGAGTGTCGCTAATCGCCACCGTGGCAAGCCTCGGACCCATGATTGGTTTCCTTGGCACCGTCACCGGCATGATCAAAGCCTTTTTCGACATGGCCCACGCCGGAAACAACATCGACATCGGAGTTCTCTCCAGCGGCATATACGAAGCCATGGTAACTACCGTGGGTGGCCTTATTGTTGGTATCATTGCCTATTTCCTTTACACCGTGCTGGTGAGCCGTATAAACAATGTGGTGTTCCAACTCGAAGCACGCACCATCGAATTTATGGACCTGCTGAACGAACCCGAATCGTAAATTTTTGACTTTCAGCCATAAACCACCTGAGTTATGATACGCAGTCAAAATCAGATAAAGATAGAATCGAACAGCTCCACCATGTCCGACTTGGTGTTCCTGCTGCTCATTTTCTTTATGATAACTTCCACACTGATAAGCCCCAACGCCGTGAAACTGCTACTGCCCGAAAGCAACAGCAAAACCATGGCCAAGCAGAACGTAACGGTGTATATCAACGAAAATTACGAGTTCTACGTAGGCGACGCCGCCACCCCCGCATCGGTGGAAACCCTCGAACCCATGATAGAACAGGGAATTTACGAAAGCGTGAACAACGGCGAAACCCACGATGCCTGCGTAGTACTACGCTCAGACAAAACCGTGCCCGTGCAATACGTTGTAAACGTGATAGATGCAGTAAACGCCATTAACGAACGTACTGGCGCACAACACAAAGTAATTTTGGCCACAAGTCCTAAATAACAATTGCCAAAAGCCATGAAAGACCAGCAAGAAAAAAAGCAGGACAACATAAAGGCAGCCGCCGGCACCGCCATTGCAATGGGCGTATTGGTTGCCGCACTGCTGCTGCTGGGACTTTCGTACCAGAACCCGCCACCCGAAGAACAGGGCGTTGAGGTGAACCTCGGCGACAGCGACTTCGGTCTCGGCGAAAACCCACAACCCAAACCCACCGAAAACCCCGACCCCTACCCCACCGCTCCTCCCAAACCTGCCACCGTGTCCGAAAACATCAGCACACAAAGCACTCAGAAAAGTGTGGCAATAACAAAAAACGACAACAAAAAAGAAACAAAAGAAACCAAGGTGGAACCCACACCCGAACCCACCAAAAAGGAACCTGAGATAAACAAAAAAGCTCTGTTTCCAGGCAGCAAGAAAACCAACGAACAAGGCGGCAGCGAGGGCAAGACCTACGGTCCCGGCAACCAAGGCAAGGCCGGCGGCGACCCCAACAGCAACCGCTACGACGGCATACCAGGCAAGGGCGGCACAGGCTGGTCGCTGAAAGGACGTACTGCCAAAGCTCTGCCAGAACCCACCTACAACTCCAACCAACAAGGCAACGTGGTGGTGAAAATTTGGGTAGACCGCAACGGCAACGTAACCCGCGCCGAAGCGCAACCGGGCTCCACCGTAACCGACGCCACACAGAAACGTCAGGCCGAACAGGCGGCGATGAGGGCAAAATTCAGTCCCGACCCCAACGCCACCGAACTGCAAACCGGCACCATCACCTACTATTTCCGCAAAACATCCTGACGCCGCCATGCGCTATTTCATGCACATTGCATACAACGGCTCACCATTCCACGGCTGGCAAATTCAGCCCAACGCACCCACCGTCCAGGAACTGCTGGAAAAAGCCCTGAACATTTTCTGCAACGAGAAAATTCCTGTGGTTGGATGTGGCCGCACCGACACCGGCGTACATGCCAGCAGCTACTACGCACATTTCGACACCGAACAACAGTTCGACGAACGACAGTTGCAGCATATAACCCACAAAATCAACGCCTTTGCCGGCGAAAACGTGGCCATTTACCGAATTTTTCCAGTAGCCGACGACCTGCACGCACGTTTCAGCGCCACAGCTCGCACCTACCAATACCACGTGGCCACAAGCAAAATGCCTTTCCTTCAGGACTTTGTGCACCGCATATTCTGCAATTTGGATGTAAAAATGATGAACAGCGCCGCACAAATACTGTTCCAATACGAGGATTTCACATCGTTCTCGAAACTGCACACCCAAACGGCTACCAACAACTGCCAGATAATGCACGCACACTGGGACGAGATGAACGGACATCTGGTATTTACCATCAAAGCCAACCGTTTTCTGCGAAACATGGTGCGGGCCATCACCGGAACCCTTATCGACGTGGGACGCGGCAAAATCACAGCCGACGACTTCCGCACCATAATAGAAAGCCGCAACCGATGCAACGCCGGCACATCACTCCCGGCCAAAGCCCTTTTCTTAACCAACGTGGAATACGGCAACATTCTCTTTTAACATACCCGCCACCAAAAAAACGCCACCAAAACACAATTTAAAACACTGCGGCCCGTTATCTATCCAAATCAATCAACAAAATTTCTTGGCATGGATTTGGAAATAAAGATAAAACAAGGCCTCGGCAACATCAAGTTTGGCATGACAATGGCCGAAACACAAAATATTTTAGGTCAGCCCACCGACACCGAAGTGATAGACGACGGCATGGGGCAGGACATCACCGTGGCACATTACGACAACGACGACATTTCGCTTTTTTTCGAAGGTGCAGAATCGTTGCTCAACTGCTTTGACATTTCCAACCCCGAGGTTACGCTTTTTGGCGAAAAAATATTCCAAAAAAACGAACGGGAAATTGTCAGTCTGCTTGTTGCCAACCATCTGTACGAACAGGACATAGAAAACGAGGCTTGGGGCGAACGCCGTGTAACCTTTGCCGATGCCAATATCGACCTTTTCTTTGCCGACAACAAACTGCAGTCGGTTTCCCTAGGACGCTGATATGAAACTGTTTAGCACAGCCTATTTCCCCAACGTAGCCTACATGGCGCAAATGGCCACATGCCAAGCTGCCGCCATCGAAGCGTGGGAGACCTACCCCAAACAAACCTACCGTAACCGCGCTATAATAGCCACTGCTAACGGCACACTGCCGCTCACGGCCAACGTGGAACGCCCATCGGGCAACCATACCATAACCAAGTACATAACCATCTGCTACCGCGAAAACTGGCCCATGCAGCACTGGCGCGCCATAGAGTCGGCATACAACGCCTCGCCATACTTCCTCTACTACTCCGACGACGTGAAAAACCTGATATTCAGCCACAAACATTTCCTCATAGACCTCAACATGGACATATTGCAGTGGTGCCTGAAAAAAACCAACCTGAAAACTGCAATAGACACCACCACAGATTTTGCCAAACCTTGTGGCGATGAACACGACCTGCGCTATGCCATATCGCCCAAAGTGCCCTGCCAATGGCAATTTGAGGAATACCCGCAGGTGTTCGACACCCGGCTGGGATTCGCACCCAACCTCAGCGTTCTGGACCTGCTTTTCAACCTCGGTCCCGAAAGCGGCGAATACTTGAAAAGACAAACCCACTTTAAACAATTGACACTCAATACAAAACGATAAAAAAACACTATACCATAATAACACTTTTGCTTTTTTCTGTGTTTGGCACGGCTTTTGCCCAGCTGCCCTCAACAGTAAAATGCCACCTTGCCCCAACCATACTGGCCGACAGTGCAAGGGCTTTGGAAAACGCCAACGTGAAATACGACCCATCGTATCGCCAGATACCATACCCCAACGGCGATGTGCCACAAAATATCGGCGTATGTACCGACGTGATAATCAGGGCTTTCCGCAAAGCCTTCGGGTGGGATTTGCAGAAAAGCATCAGCCAATACCGCAAATCGAGGAAACTACCTACCAACACCAACATAGACCACCGCCGGGTGAAAAACCCGATGCCCTATTTCGACCAAGTTAAAGAGCTGAAAAACAACACCTCGGCACCTTACAAAAAAGGCAATATCACAATTTGGAACCTTGACGGAGGACAGCTGCACATCGGTATCTGCGTGGACGACAATGTGATAATACACAATATCTGCTGCGGACAGGTGGTGGAACCCATGTACATGCAGGAAAAGGTGATACGCAACTACACATGGTACTGCCCGGAGCTGAAAGCTCTGACCATCAAACGGCTGTACGACAAAGCTAAGGAATAAGTCCGGAGCACTCGAAAAGGTAATTCCAAACGAAAAAACCTATTTCTCCACCTTTTGCGAAAGCACCTCGGTGGATATTTTTGTAACCGCATCGAGCCGCGAAATTTGCGACACAATACGTTTGGAATTTCCCGAAATATTGTTTGTAAGAATATCGGCTGTAATCAGCGCTTCGTCATCGTTTTTAGGGTGGGTGGTCTCAATTTTGCTGACAATAACATTGTCGATACTTTGCAATATATCTATCACCGCCGAGCGGATATTAACTTCGTCGGAGGAGCGACTTTCCACTTTAAGAATTATTCCCACATTTTTGATTTCCACGTATTTATAAGGCCTTCGGTCAAGAAAATCGCTCAAAGGCTTCAGCAAAAGGTGGGTAGAAACAATGGCCACTGCGGCTGCCAAGCCCTGCCAATACATGCCAAAACCGCAAAGCGAGCCCACTGCCGCCGAACACCAGATAGTTGCGGCGGTATTCAGTCCGTGAATGGTGAAACCATCTTTCATGATAACGCCGGCACCCAAAAAGCCGATGCCCGTAACTATCTGCGAAACAACACGCAAGCGGTCCATATTTTCCACGCCTCCGCAAATCACAATTTCGGAAAGCAACACAAAAACGCATGCGCCAATCGACACAAGTGCGTTGGTGGTAAGTCCCGCACTACGCTGCTTAATCTGGCGCTCCACACCGATACCAGCCCCCAAAAGCATGGCGGCCAACAATCGTAATATATAAACTCCGTAATCCATGTGGTTATCAGTTCATTAACTCTTTTGCAGCCTCAACAGCCGATGAGGTAAGTTTTTCGGACGAAAGCATTTTGGCTATTTCTTCAACGCGCTGCTGGTCGGTAAGTCGGCACATAGAAGTTTGCGTGGATGTGTCGTCGCTCTGTTTGAAAACTTTATACTGGCAATCGGCTTTGGCTGCGACCTGCGGAAGGTGTGTAATGGCCAGAACCTGAGCCTTTTGCGACATCTGTTTCATGATGTTGGCCATTTTGGCGGCTATTGCACCCGAAACGCCGGTGTCTATCTCGTCGAAAATAAGGGTGGGCAACATATTTACCCGTACTATCAACGACTTGAGCGCCAACATAAGCCTCGACAGCTCGCCACCGGAAATAACCTTGCCCACCTCGCGCAGCTCGCCGCCTTTGTTGGCATTGAAAAGCAGACGAACACTGTCGGTGCCGTTAGGCAGAAAACTGTCGCTGACGGTAAACTCCAACGCCAACTGAGCATCCTTCATCCCCAAATCGGAAAGTATCGGAATAACCTCTTTTTCAATTTGTTGGGCACAATTGCGGCGTTTGGCCGACAATTCCGACGCCAATTTTCGCAATGCCTCCTCATATTGGGACAAACTATGCTCAAGGGCAGAAATACGCTCGGCCAAATTGTTGGTTGCCAGCAGTTTGTCGGACAACTGCGATTTTATCTCCAGCAACTCGGCCACAGTGCTTACCGCATGTTTGCTTTGAAGATTGTATATGGTGTCGAGACGTTGCGACACATATTGCTGACGTTCAAAGGAATAGGTCAGATTTTCGTCAAGGCTTGCTAGTTCGGAAAATATGTCGCGCAACTCTATCACACAAGAATCCAACCGGTGGAAAAGCTCTTCCACCTGAGGGTAGTAGGCCGTGATTTTGGACAGCTGCGATTTTGCCGACAGCAGCCGAGGCACTGCGGCATCGTCCTGACGGTCGGCAGTTTCCAGCACTTCGCCAAAGGTCTGTTTTATGGTTTCGGTGTGGTTTAGCAAATCAAGTTCCTGTTCAAGCTCTTCCTGCTCATTTTCGGTGAGTTTGGCATTTTCGAGCTCATCGAAAAGAAACTGGTTGTAGTCCTTGTCGCGGCGGCTCTGCTGAAGTTCGGCGCTGAGCCGTGCAAGCTCCGACTTGGTGGAAACATACTTGCGGTAAATGTCCGTATAGCGTTGCAAGAGGTCGGCATTGCCAGCCATAGAATCGACAAAACGCATCTGAAAATCGGCATCGAGCAACGTAAGTGTTTGATTTTGAGAATGAATATCGAGAACCTTGGCACCAAAGTCGCGCATCAGCTGCAGCGATACAGGGGTGTCGCTGATAAAGGCCCTCGATTTGGCCGATGGCAGTATTTCGCGACGAACCACAACATTGTCATCGTAGTCGAGGTCGTTGGCGTCGAAAAAAGGTTTCAGTCCCAGCTTGCCCACATCAAAAACCGCCTCGATGACGCACTTGTGTTCCTTATCGGAAAGAACCTGAGTATCAGCACGTTGCCCTACAAGCAAGCCCATTGCACCAAGTATTATCGATTTTCCGGCGCCGGTTTCGCCCGTAACAGCCGTAAATCCCTCGTTGAACGTTATTTGCAACGAGTGGATAAGTGCGTAATTCTCTATACTCAGTGAAAGGAGCATGTTGTTGGCGGCTTATTTGCTTTCTGCGATAACGCTATCGGCGGAATTCTGACTAAGTATTTTTTCGAGTAGTTCTTCGGGGCTAAGTCCCAGATTTTCAATGCTTACCTGTGCGTCTTTGGCAAGCGGGTCGTTGGGATAGTTGGAGATAAAATCCTGATAGGCTGCGCGGGCGGCATCCATATCGCCGGCAACGGTTTCGAGCACAAAGCCCTTGTAGAAAGCGCACACGGCGACATCCTTATAGTCGGGGTATTTGTCTATGACGGTGTCGAGAAATTGCAGGGCGATGTCGGGACGGTGGATGTTGGCGGCCACCTGAGCGGCACGGTGCCAGTATGCGGGTGCCAGGGTGTCGTCGGGGTGGTTGGTGGCAAAAGTAGTGTAGAGTTCGATAAGGCGGTTGCCGTTGTCCACAGATATTATACTGTTTTGTATGTCGATACTGTCTTCGAAACGGGTTATGTTGTCGAGGTCGGCTTGACGGCTGTGCTTGTTGCCACAGGCAAAAAACAGTGCGCAGGCGGCAATGACGATAAAAAGATGTATGTGTTTCATGACTGTAATTATTTTTTTGTTGCGTATTTCATCCGGTAGAAAGTGCGTGTCTTGCCCGAAACGATGTCGTTCATCTTGCGTTTGAGCAGGGTTCGTTTCAGTGGGCTGAGGCGGTCCACAAACACTTTGCCGTTGAGATGGTCTATTTCGTGCTGGGCTATGCGCGCCAGAAGTCCGGTGAGTTCCTCGGTATGCAGCTGGAAATTGCGGTCGTAGTATCGCACCACCACCGATTCGGGGCGCAGCACGTCCTCGTGAATGCCGGGCACACTGAGGCAGCCCTCGTTGTAATACTGCATTTCGCCTTTGGACTCAACTATTTCGGGATTTATCATGGTACGCTCGATGGGGTCGCCCACGTAGTCTTTCAGTTTTTCGTCGTAGTTGCGGTATCCGATGGTGAGCAAGCGTATGGGCAGGTCTATCTGCGGGGCGGCAAGGCCAACGCCCTCGGCGGCGTACATGGTTTCAAACATGTTGTCGACAAGTTGCTGAAGGTCAGGATAATCGGCATTTATAGGCTGGGCAACTTTGCGTAATGTGGGGTGTCCTAATCCAACAATTGGAAGTATCATTTTTTTACGTTTTTTAAATTCATATACGACTGTAGTATCAGTGTGGCGCTAACGGTGTCGACAAGTGCCTTGTTCTGACGCTGTTTTTTGTGCAAACCGGAATTTACAATGGCCTGCGAGGCTATTTTTGAAGTATAGCGTTCGTCAACCCGTGCTATTTCCTTGTCGGGATAAGCCTTTTTCAGCAGGTTTACGAACGGTTCTATAAAACGGGCCGACTCGGATGGCGTGTTGTTGAGGTGTTTTGGCTCGCCAACCACTATGCAACAAACGTTTTCTTTGGCAAAATAGCCGGCCAGAAAATCCATGAGTTTCACCGTCTCCACCGTGGTGAGCGGAGTTGCAATAAGCTGTAAATCATCACTTACAGCCAATCCGGTGCGTTTCTGTCCGTAATCGATAGCCAAAATTCGTGCCATTGTTTTTTTTTTGCAAAAATACGATTTTATTTTGAGAAAATCACGATTTTTTCAGTGGCTGTACGGTGGCGATGGCGCTGATGGAGTACATCTGCCTGTTTTCGAGGCACAGACAGCGGTAGCGTGTGCGTTTTTTTTCCACTATTTGGAACGTCCTGCCCTGTAGTGCAAAGCAATCGCCTGGCTGCAGGTTGTCGGGGGTTATGACGGGGTTGGCAGGCTGTTGCTGACCGACTTGGCGGAAACTGAGCATTACCCTGTCGTTTGCCGAGGGACTTAGCGGCAGTTTGGCGATGTATTGCCGTATTGCCGGCAGGCTGTTTTGTGGGAAACAGTCGAGCTGGAGGTATTTCCGTATGTTGTCGGCAAAATTGCGCTGCCACTCAATGCCGTGGGGTCTCACCCTTCGGGGGTACTGCTTTTTTGTCTGATAATGAGCCATTTCGTGGAGCGTAACCCACAGGAATTCGGCTTTGCCGAGGTCGCCGTTCACGGTTATCCTATGAATGGGCATCGCTGGCGTGGGGGCACAGTAGTCGCCAAGTTTCGACGACCGTGGCGGCATTATCTTGAAAAAGATTTTGTTGTCGAGAACAAACTGTATTATCGGTTTCACTGCGTTGGCGGGCAGATATTTGCCAAGCAGCTGCTCATATTGCTGCAATTGGGAAGGTGTTGTCATTTACGGGCTGGTTGTAACTGAAAGTTGGGCAGGTGTTGCAGCGCGATTTTTTGCGGCGGGTCATGTTCACATCGCTTTTGCACGAAACAAAGGCTGCCGAGAACAAGACGGCCAACAAGAAAAGTGCTGTCACCCTGCGGTAAGTTCTGGTTGTTTTCATAGCTCTATTGTCATTTCCATTTTGTTGTTACTTTGGCATGTCGCCCGGCGGAGAAATAGCGCGAATCCCAGTATTTTTCGGAGAGCCGGCTTATTGTTACCCCTTTCGAGGATGATGCGTGGGCGAACATGTCGTCTTTCAGATATATACCAACGTGAGAAATGGACTTTTTATTGTTTGCGAAGAAAACAACATCGCCTTCGCGCAGCTGCCCGCGCGAGATTACCGACACATCGTTGAGGATGTAGGCGGCACCACGGCTAAGATTGATACCGTACACCGATTGGTAAATGTTTTTCACGAAACAGGAGCAGTCGATGCCGCTCATCGAGCACCCGCCGTATTTGTATGGGGTACCGTACCATTTTTCTATCTCTTTGTAGAGCTTGGCGTTGTCCTTGGCAGTAACGGTAACGCCCATTTTACCGCGCTGTCCGGAACCAGTCGTCGATGCCGTTTGTTTTGGTTTTTTGGCAGGCACATGGCGGTAGGTTTTATGACCTTCGAGGTTTTCTTCGAAGGAAAAATCGCCCTCATCCGCATCGGCTGTAAAGGCATTTTTCATGGCTTGGCAGGAGAACATCAGCACAACGGACAACAGCGTGCATATCAGCAAATTGGCATTTCTTTTCATAGGCACTATTTATCGCGTTTTACAATAAAGATTTCTTCGTTGTCTCGTTTCATGAAATAATTCTCGCGGCCAAAGCGTTCGATTTCTTCGAGGTTGCTGGTCATTTTTGCACAATTCAGGCTGTCCTGCAATATGGATTCTTCAAGTTCCATTTTCTGTTTTTTCAGCATTCTGTTGTTTTGCCGCAGCGAATAGGTGGTGAACAATCCGTTATCGTCGAGGATAAAAAAGAATACCAGAAAAACAGCAGTACATAATACATACTTGTTTTTCAGCCACTTAACAACAAAACTCCATTTTTTCTTATCAACCATAATTTTGCAAAATTATGGCATTTTTCGAATGCGTTGGAGCTTTTGGCGAAGTTTTTTTCACCAAAGCGTTGTGAATAATTGCGGGTGGATGTGCAATTATTTCAGAAAGCCGGAGTCGCGCAGGTATTTGTCCAGTTTGTCGGAAATGACTATGTTGTCGGCTTTGGTATAGCGTTTGGTGGTGAAAATCTGCGCAAGGTTTTCGGTGCCGTTTTGTTTTATCAGCTCTTTGGTTTGCGGCAGGTTTTCTTTTTCCGAAAAAATCTGGTCTATTTGTTCGGGAGCGGGGTCGTTGTATTGTTCGTAGTGCACAATGCCGCCGAGGGGCAGGCGGTCCGACTGTTGCGGGTTTTCGGCCGGATAGCCCATGGTGATGGTGGTTACGGGCACCACGCCTTTTGGCAGATTCAGGTATTGTGCAATTTCGGGTGCGTTGTAAAGCACTGTGCCGAGGTAGCAGATGCCTAGTCCGGCGGCTTCGGCGGCAATGCAGATGTTTTGCGACACTATGGTGGCGTCCACAGTGCCGGTCAAAAGCCACAGCAGGTTGTCGTAGCCGGGGTCGGCGTTGCGCTGCCGGCACCATTTGTTCCATCGGTTAATGTCGATGCACACGGTGATTACTGCTGCGGCAGACGAAACCATCGGCTGGTTGAAATGGAACTGCGCCAGCTCTTTCTTGCGCTGGGCATCGCGTGTTACCACCACGCTGTATATCTGCATGTTGCCAGTGTTGGAGCCACGCATTCCGGCTTCCAGTATCTGGTCCATAATGGGCTGGGCAATGGGCTGGTCGGTGTATTTGCGCACCGAACGATGGTTTTTCAAAAGGCTGAGAGTTTCGTTATCGAACATATTTTCAGGTGTTTACAATTGTTTATTTTCTATAGATGCTGTCGAAAGGCACGCGGTTCACAATGGAGCGGCCAAGTGTAACCTCGTCGGCATATTCAAGGTTGTCGCCAATGGCCACGCCGCGGGCGAGGGTGGAGACATTCACTGGATAGTTCTGCAACTGTTTGTTAATGTAGAAGTTGGTGGTGTCGCCTTCCATTGTGGTGGGCAGTGCCAGAATGACCTCTTTCACGCCGCCGTTTTTCACCCTTTCGATGAGTTGGGCGATGGTAAGGTCGTTGATGCCGATGCCATCGATAGGTGAAATAACGCCGCCCAGCACGTGGTAAACACCGGTGTACTGGGCGGTGTGTTCTATAGCCATTACGCCTTGTATGTTCTCCACCACGCACACCACGTCGGTCTGGCGTTTGGGGTTGGAGCATATCTGGCACACGTCGGTGTCGGAGATGCTGTGGCAGTTTTTGCAGAACTTGATGCCGTCGAGCATCTGCTCAATGGCGGCGGGCAACATGGCGGCGTCGCTGCGGTTTTGCTTAAGCAGGTGCAGTGCAAAGCGCAATGCCGTTTGTGTGCCCACGCCGGGCAGTTTCGAGAATTCGTCGACAACTTTTTCGAGCAGTTTCGATGGCATGGCTTCCATGGGTTAGTCCTTGTGTTCGGCGATAAATTTCACCGAATTGTGGATGTGGGTGTACATTATCTGGTCGTTGTCCACAAAATTCACGTACTTGCGGTATTCGGCCATCATGCCTTCCACAAATGGCGACGACTGCAGTGGACGGCGGAATTCCAATGCCTGTGCGGCGTTGAACATCTCTATTGCCAGCACTCGTTCCACGTTCTGCATCACTTTGTAGCATTTGGTGGCGGCATTGGCGCCCATGCTCACGTGGTCCTCCTGTCCTTGCGACGATTCTATGGAGTCCACCGAGGCGGGGGTGCAGAGCTGTTTGGTTTGGCTAACTATGGAAGCGGCAGTGTATTGCGGAATCATAAAGCCACTGTTGAGACCGGGGTTGGCCACAAGGAAATGGGGCAGTCCGCGTTTGCCCGAAATTAGCTGGTAGGTGCGGCGTTCGCTGATGTTGCCCAGCTCGGCGGTGGCTATTGCCATGAAATCAAGCACAAGGGCCAGCGGCTGTCCGTGGAAATTGCCTGCCGAAACCACCATGTCCTCGTCGGGGAAAACGGTGGGGTTGTCGGTGGCGCTGTTTATCTCGGTTTCTATCACAGATGCCACGTAAGCAAGGCTGTCCTTGGTGGCGCCGTGCACCTGTGGTATGCAGCGGAACGAGTAGGGATCCTGAACGTGTTCTTTATGACGTTTTATTATCTGGCTGCCTTCGAGGTATTTGCGCATGTTGCGGGCTGTTTGCAGCTGTCCGTTGTGAGGGCGCACCAGATGCACTTCGTCGCAGAAAGGCTCGATGCGGCCGTCGAAGGCGTCGAGGGAAACGGCGGCCACTTTGTCAGCCATTTGTGCCAGATGTTGAGCTTTGAGTATGCACCAAGTGCCGAAAGCGCTCATGAACTGGGTGCCGTTGAGCAGTGCCAGACCTTCTTTCGACTGCAGCTCTATGGGTTGCCAGCCGAAAATTTTGTTCACCTCGGCGGCTGCCATGCGTTTGCCCTGATAGTACACTTCGCCCATGCCCAAAAGGGGCAGGCACATGTGTGCCAAGGGTGCCAAGTCGCCGCTGGCGCCGAGCGAGCCCTGCTGATATACAACGGGGTACACGTCGTTGTTGAAAAAGTCCACCAAACGCTGGATGGTTATCAGCTGAACGCCCGAATGACCGTACGAGAGTGACTGGATTTTCATCAGCAGCATCAGTTTTACGATGTTTTGCGGCACTTCGTCTCCCACTCCGCAGGCGTGCGACATAACGAGGTTTTTCTGCAGTTGCGACAGTTCTTCGCGACTAACGGAGATGTTGCACAGCGAGCCGAAACCGGTAGTTACGCCGTAGATGGGCTCCTTTTGGTTTTCCATTTTTTTGTCCAGATAGCCGCGGCATTTCTGCACTCTGTCGATGGCATCTTGCGAAAGCTCGAGTTTCATGCCTTTTTCTATTATCTCTTCTACGCGTTGTAGGGTCAGTCGTTCGGAACTTATTTTGTGTATCATGGTATTTGTCGTTAATTTTCCTGATTATGTTTGTATTTCACTTTGTCTATTACGTTCACTTCTTCATAGTTGAGTCCGTCTTTGGTCGATTTCACTGTTATCACATATTTTCTGTACATGAAACTGAAACCGTCGGAGATGGAGACGTTGTCGGGGTGGGCAAATTTTTCGAGCATGCGTTCCACGATGCTGGCGGCGGTGTCGTTGGTTATCCACACAAGGCTTGTGCCGAACTGTCCCGATTTGGCGAACACCATTTTCGATTTGTCGATCACGCCTTTGGTATAGATATTTTCTTCGCTAACGAAACCTTGACTACGCATAACGCTGTCGAAAGCCACGGAGTCGATGTCGCATAGGCGCAGCATACGCTCCATGGTGATTTTTGGGAAAGTGAATCCGTTGGACTCGAAAGTGGAGCTCTTGGCCTGCCCAAAAACGGCCGCACCTGCAACAAGGCAGAGCAGCAGCATGGCGATGCGTTGGCGATGTGTGGAATGCATGACGTGCAAAATTTACAAACGGCAAGTTGTTAGGCCTGCCGTTGTATTGTTTTTTTTGTTTGAAAGGTTATTTTTTTTCCAGCAATTCTTTTGAACGGTCAACGATGTTTTTGTCGACTAGAATGCGTCCGCAATGTTCGCAAACTATTATTTTGCGGTGCATGCGTATCTCCATCTGGCGTTGGAAAGGTATCTGGCTGAAACATCCGCCACAGGCTTCGCGTTCCACGGGCACCACGGCCAGGCCGTTGCGTGCGGCGTGGCGTATGCGTTTGTAGGCGGTAAGGTAGCGTTCGTCGATGAGTTTTTCCTGTTCGGCAGATTTCTGTAGCAGCTCGTTTTCTTCGCGTTCGGCTTCGCTGGTTATCTCCTCGAGTTCCTGTTTTTTCTGTTTAAGGTCTTCCTTGCGGGTTTCCAGCAGGTTTTTGGCTATCTCCACATGCTGGTTTTTCTCTTTGATGGAGGCTTTGAGCTCTTTCATCTTGCGCTCGCAGAGCTGAATTTCAAGTCCCTGATATTCAATTTCTTTGTTCAGCGATTCGAATTCGCGGTTGTTTTTCACATTATTCTGTTGCTTGGTGTATTTTTCGATAGCCGCCTTGTGGGTTTCGATAGCCGCTTTGTGTTCGTTGATAGCGGTTTCGCTGGTGGCGATATCGGATTTGAGGTTGTTTATACGGGTTTCCAAGCCAACTATTTCATCTTCCAAATCCTGCACTTCGAGGGGCAGTTCGCCGCGGGTGATGCGGATTTTGTCTATCTGGGTATCAATACTTTGCAGGGTGTACAACGCCAAAAGTCGTTTTTCCACAACAACATCTACATCCTGTTGTTTTACAAATTCTTCAACAACAGTCTGTTCCGACTGTGATTTTTCTGTTTTGGTTTTTTTTGCCATATATCGATAAAATTTTAATTTTCAATTACATATATCCGACAAAATTGGATTCTGCCGTTGCAAGTCGAACGGCAAATATACGAAATTTTTCCGATATTTTGTTATAAAAAAATTCTCTTGCAAACTGCTCGCTTTCGTAATGGCCAATGTCGCCCAGAACGATTTGTCCGGCGGCTTTTTGGAAATCGTGGTATTTAAGGTCGGCGGTGAGGTATATGTCGGCGCCCTGAGCCATGGCTGTGCCGATAAATTCGGCTCCGCTGCCGCCGCACACGGCCACTTTTTCCACCGTGTCCCGGCACAATGCCGAATGGCGTATCACTGGAAGGTGCAGGATTTGTTTCACCTCGGAAAGAAAACTGCGCACATCGGTGGGTTGGGGCAGGCGGCCAATCGTGCCAAGCCCGAGGTCGTTGTTAGGGTTGTCCAAAGGCAGAATGGCAAAAGCGGGCTCCTCGTAGGGGTGTGCCGTTCTCATAGCCGACAACACATTATTTTCCAACGCTTTGGGATAAATCACCTCTATTCGTTCCTCGGCGGTTTTTTCGGGTTTGCCCACGGTGCCTAAAAAGGGGTCGGCACCAGGCAATGGCTCGAAAGTGCCTGCACCATCTACGGAATAGGAGCAGTGGCGGTAGTTGCCTATGTTGCCGGCTCCGGCGTTGTATAGGGCATTTTTCAGCGCTTGCGACTGCGGTGCGGGGCAATATACCACCAATTGTTTGAGCGAGTCAGGTTCGGGTGCAAGCACGTGCAAGCCTGTCAAACCCAAGTGTTTGGCGAGCAGGGCGCTAACGCCGTTATTGAGCTTGTCGAGGTTGGTGTGCGCCGAGAACACGGATATGCCGTGGCTGATGAGCTTGTAAACCAGCCGGCCGGAGGCGGTGGAGGCGTCGATTTTTTTCAGTCCGCCGAAAATAAAGGGGTGGTGGGTTACTATAAGGTTGCAGCCTGTGTCGATGGCCTCGTCCGCCACAGCTTCGGTAAGATCGAGGGATATGAGCACTCCGCGCACTTCGTCGTTGGGGTTGCCCACCTGCAGGCCTGCATTGTCGTAGCTTTCCTGAAATCCGGTGGGGATTATCGTGGCAAGATAGTTTGTTACTTCCTTTATCTGCATAATTATGTGTTGATTACAAAATTCCGTTCCAAATTTTCCATGACTCTTCGGCTTGCCGGCAGAGCATCTGCAAGCCGTTTTGCACTATGGCTCCGCGTCTTCTGCATTCCGCAACAAAGAGAGTTTCGGGAGGGTTGTAAACCAAATCGAAACACAAATGGCGTTCCGAAATGCCGTTGTAGGGTATATCCACCTCGGCCCCAAAGCCAAGAGTGCCGCAAGGGGTGGCGTTTATTATCACGGTGTGTGCTGCAATGGTTTCGGCGGTGAGCCGATTGTAACCAATGGCACTATCCGCATCGGCGTTCCTGCTCACATAAGTTACGGTCAGTCCGCATTTTTTCAGGACATGGGCCACTGCTTTGGCCGCCCCGCCTGTGCCGAGTACCAAAGCTTTGCCATGCTGTGGCAGATATTGTTCCACACAAGCCTCGAATGCTATTGCGTCGGTATTGTAGCCGGTGGCTATAATTCCTGTTGGCAAACGGCGGAAGAGGATGGTGTTCACTGCTCCGACAGTCTGCGCATCGGGCGAAAGGCTGTTCAAATAGGGTATTACCGACTGTTTAAAAGGTAGGGTAACGTTGAGTCCGCAAAGGTGCAGACGTTTGGCGAGGGGTACAATTTGGTCGGCCGAGGCAAGCTCGTAGTTGGTGTACTGTGCCGGCGATGGGTAGGTTTTATGGTATTCCTTGTCGAAAAAGGTCTTGGAAAAAGAGTGTGCGAGTTTGGTGCCAACAAGGCCGAAGCGTTTTATATTTAGCTCGTCCTCAATCATTTACAAACAAATGGATTGAGGAGTTGTTTTATTTCGGCAGTTTTTTGTGCCAACAGCTCGTCGGTGTCGGCTTCCAGAATAAGGCGCAGGTAAGGCTCTGTGTTTGAGGGCCGTATGTTGAACCACCAGTGCGGATATTCTACGCGGTATCCGTCGAAATCGAGGAACCGGGTAGGTTTTTCGGCATTGCAGAAATGGTTTTTCACCAAATCCATTGCCTCCTGCTTGCGGTCGATGGTGAAATTTATTTCGCCAGAGTTTTTGTATCGTGCAATGGAATTCATCACCTGCGAGAAGGTTTGGCCGTCCCTATGACGTTGAGCTATTATGCTGAGTATCAGTAGGGAGGCCATAATGCCGCTGTCGCTGTAATAAAAGTCGCGGAAATAGTAGTGTCCGGCCAGTTCGCCACCAAACAGACCGTCTATCTCGCGCAATTTGGCGGCGGCGTAGGCACGTCCCACGCGCCAGATGCAAGGTTCTCCGCCCAGCTCGTCGATAAGCTCGGCCACGGCTTTTGAGGTACGTATGTCCTGCAACACCTTTGGCCGTGAGCCGTTGTTTTTCAGCAGGTGTGTTGCCAGCAGGCCTATCATGAGGTCTGGCGACACGAAACGGGCGTTTTCGTCGACGAACATCACGCGGTCGGCGTCGCCGTCGTAAATAACGCCTATGTCGGCATGGGTTTCGAGCACTTTTTGCTGCAAAGCCACAATGTTGGCCGGTTCCAGCGGGTTGGGCTCGTGGCAGGGGAAAGTGCCGTCGATGGTATCGGCAATATATGTTACGTCGGGCGGCAAAAGATCTTTCACAAACAGGTTGGCCATGCCGTTGGAGCAGTCCACCACCATTTTAAGTCCGTCCAATTGGCCGAGGTACCGTTTTTGGAAAGCCAGATAGTCGTTTTTCAGGGTGCCTTCCAAATTTGTCACTGCACCTTTGTTGGCCACGGGGATGGGATTTTCGGTCTCCACCCAGTGTTCCAGTTTGTTGAGGCCGTTGTCGTAGCCCACCGGTGCGGCGTTTTTGGCGGAGATTTTCAGGCCGTTGTGGTTTTTGGGGTTGTGCGAGGCGGTAATCATCACCGAGGTTTCGTAGCCATTGCGGGCCGTAACCCAATACATAAAGGGTGTGGTTGAGAGGCCGTAGTAATGCACGTCGGCGCCGCTGTCGGTGATGCCCTGCAGCAGGGTTTGCGATATTTCGGGCGACGAGAGACGGGCATCGCAGCCCACGGCTATGGTTTTTGCCCCGAAGAGTCGGGGCAGGAAAAATCCGATACGGTAAACGGCGTTGCGGTCGAAATCGGTTCCGTACACTCCGCGTATGTCGTAGGCTTTGAATGCTTTCATGATAGTTTTTGGGGAAAGGTTTGTCGTGCCCGGAGAAGGGCACATACGTTATTCTTTGTTTTCGTTCTGGTTGTTGGTTTCGGCGTTTTCGTCGGCGGGTTCGTCGTCGGCCTTGTCGTCGACTAAATCCTTGCTAAGCAGCAGGTTGTACCAGCTGATGGCCTTTTTCATGTCGGAGGCGTGCACGCGTTCGGTGTCCATGTCGGGCAACACTTGTCCGAAATATGCGAACAGGTCGGCTTTTGAGGCGTTTTTCACCTCGTCGGAGATGGGCTGGTGGTTTTCTTTCACAAACATGTTGCTGAACACCTTGCGAAGGGGGTAGTCGTCGCTCATGGTGAACATGCTTATCTCGTTGAGAGAGCTGATTTTATCGCTCTGAAAAACGGGCATACGTTTGCCGTCGACAAGTGATTCTACTATGGCGCCGGTTTTGGTGCGCGAAATGAGTCTGTACAGACCCGGTTTGCCAGAAATTGCAAGTATTTTACTTAAGTCCATTTGTGTTGTATTTTTAGTTTTCAGTTTGTGTGTAACGTTTTTTTTGAAAAAAAATTATATCACACGCACTTTTTTTTGGATAAAAAAAGATGAATGGTGTTCCTTGCTACTGGCATCGTATTCTTTATTTTTCGGGCAGACGCCCAATTTTCACTCCAATTTTCACGTAGAGGCAGCCCGATTCCAGCAGGCCGTTGTCGTACCCATCGCTGTAGTAGGTCCAGTTGTCGTAAGGTTTTATTCTGCGGTCGAGGGGCAGCTGAGAGCTCTGGTAGCCGGCGCTGAGGGTGAAACGCCGCAGACTTATGCCAGCGCCACCGGAATAGTGCCATCCGGAGAACCATTCGTCGAGCCAGTCTCGTTTGGCAACATCGCAGGCCAGTTCCCCCTCCACAAACAATGAGACTACGGTGCTTAGCGGGATGGATATTTTTGTGGTTACAAAAGCCGTGAGGCCGTACTTGGGTATCATATCGTAGCACCGCTCCACAGCCTCTTCGGGCTCGGTGTTTCCCGAAGCCGGGTCGGGTTCGCGCATAACAACCATGCTATCCTCGAAAATCTGCCTGTTGTTGTAAAGCAAAGCCGCTATGCCGCCGCCGACGAATAGAAAATCGCTGACCTGCGCGCCAACAGCTATCTTGGGCCCTACGCCAAGAAAACCGTATTTGAAACTGTACAGCCCGTGCAAATCGGCATAGGCATGTGCATGGGTGCCAGACATATAGCGCCGCGAAGGACGCCGGGACTGTTTTTTGTCGGGCGTTTCGTCGTCGTCGGTTTCATCGTTTTCACCAGCCTCAATTTCACTGGCGTAAATCACAGATTGCACTTCCTTTACAGAAATGGTAACAACGGGCGAGCTGGGCTTGCCGTACACTCGGTAGCGTATAACGGTTGACGACACATCGATAATTTCCGCCTCGATGCGACGAGAATCCTTGGTTACTATAACATCCTGAGCAACAGCGGCAAAACTTGCGCACAACATTATCGCAAACATTGCCAGAAAATTAAGCCAACTACAAGACGATTTACTGCCCGAGTATTTTTCGTTAGAAACGTGCATGTATTGCATTAAACAGCTTTTCTTAAACAAATTATATACCATATATAGAACCCTTATATATACGACGCTAAGTTTTTTTTGTTGCAAAAAAAAACACCTGCACATTGAGCATCAAGGCACGGCACAGCGGCACCCTCGGCGATTGGCAACCCAAGAACCCCACCACCCAGATGCCCCCGACCTTTGTGCATTGGGTAGAAGATAACAAGGCACGATGGCAACAGCATGGCAAGCGACCGCCGTTTTTTATTAGAGACAACTACAAACAGGGCGACGTGGACAAAGGCCTCGACAGCCGCATCACCGACGAGCTGACGCAGGCGCAGCTGGCCATCCAGCAAGCGAAGAAGCCCAAAGTCGAGCCGATAACAGACTACGACAACATCCTCGAACCATTGCGCAAGCAGGCGGCACACTACAACCTCGACCTTTCCGAGATTGAGACAATCCGAGCAGGAGGCAACCCCGCGGACAGCCGCAAACTCCTGCAACTAATAGGCGACAAATTAAAAGAAGCCGAAACGAGAGAGGAAGAGATGAAGCGCGAAAAGGCGTGGACAGAGTAGCAAATCGCCGAATTAAAGCAAGCCATCGCCCTCATCCCCGACAGCAAAGAAAAGAATGTCCTAACAGGCAGAGCCACGGCGTACGAAAAATTGAAAAACGAGTACGCCGATTATAACACCACCCTGCGCACCCTTTCCCGATTGAAGGCCGAAATCGCCCAAGCCAAAGCCGAGGCCGAAGCCCTGCGGCCACAGATAACGGAGTTCGACCCGCAAATCGAAAATTTACGAGACGTGCAGGCACGCTTTTTGCTCGACCTCACGAAATTAGAGCAGCTCCGAGCCGACAGCACCGACCGCGACGCGCTGGAGAAAGAGGACGCCGCCAAGATGAACGAATGGAAGAAAAAGAGCGGGCAAACCATCAAGGCGAAGAACGCCACCGACAAGCAGTCCAAAGAGCTGCAAAAGAAAATAAAAGAACTTGCCGCCGCAGACCCTAACCACCCCGACATCGCTCAGGTATATTTCGACCCCGACCCTGAAAAAGGCAGCATACACGAAACTGCCTTCTGGGCATCGAAAAGCCAGAAATCAACCGTTTGCGCACTGAACATCACAGAAATAATAAAAAAAGCAACATTGGTTAGAACAGTGCCTGCCAAACCGGCTCCCAACCGCCAAACATCTCACTTTACATTCTGCGGCATGCATATACTTTACACGCATGTCAGATACTACGGCACGGCAAAACTGACCATCGGCGAAAAAAGAAACGGAGACTGCACCCAATACTGTATTACAAGCATGATGGTGAGAATAAAAAAGCCTCGCGGTGGACAGCCTTTTCAAAAGAAAAGCTCCCGGCAATGCGGAAGCCTGACTGTCTTTCCAGCTGTTAAATGCCGAAGCCTTTCATATCACGTCTTATTATACCGCTAAAGCGTTTTTCTCCGCACTGGAAACGACACTGCAAAATTACGGAAAAAAAACAACATACACAAAAAAAAGAGAAAAAAATGAAAACCAACACCCCAATTTATGTGCCATACGGCATAATGCGCCGTCTTCAAGACGATGGCTTCGGCACACAGCCCACCATACGCAAGGCCCTGCGCGGAACCTACAACCCAAACAACCTGGCCGAGCGCACACGCGCCCTCGCCATCCGCATGCGCGCCCTGAAACTCGGCGGTATCATGGCCGCCACACAGCAGGAAGGAGGCCGGCAATGACCACCGCCCACCCCACCCCACTGCAAGCCACCTACCGCTACCGCACACGCAACTTCAACGGCACATACAACCTGTTCCATGTGCCGGTGCGCATTGTGGCCGAAACCCTCAAAAGCTACACCGTAGAACTGGCGCGGCCGATGGACGGCCTGCCCAAAGGGCACCGCATGACCGTTCGCAAACACAACGTTATTGTTCCCCACAACAGCGCACCCGCCTATAGCCGCCCCGACTACACCGACGCATGGTGGAACCAATAAACCAACCCCCGAATAAAAAAAACACACACATTATATATATAGGAGAAAAAAAAATGAACATCAAAGATTTTGACGAATACGACACTTTGTCTCTTGGCCGGCTGGTGGCGCGAAAAATGCGCTACCTCGACACCCTGCCCGCCGGCAACCCCCAGCGTCCGCACCTTGTGCAGGAAATAAACCTGCTGCGGGACATATACCTGCGGCTTGCGGCAAACACAAACTGGGTTTGCAACAGTATGAACATGGAATTTACCGCCGCCCTGCGTGGCGCCCTCGGTGGCGACGTGGCGCACCGCCTGAACTTGAACGGGTTCCTGTTCTACTGGCACCTGAACGACGACTATACAGTGCTGAACCACGAGCGCACCCCTCTTATCGCCCTGCACAGCAACGTGGCGGTGCATTTTCCGATGATGCAGATTGAACACCCCGAAGGCGACGTTTTCAGCGCGCTGGATATTATCAACACCAAAACCCCCGCCCGCTTATGAACACCGCCGACACCAACAACACCGATCTCCGCCCGCACGTGCGCCTGCGGATGCCCAAGATAAACACCGCCCCCACCCTCGCCGACGGTGCCGGGGGCGCCGATGGCGAACCCTCCGACGACCTTGAGGCAAAAAAACAGGCCATTCGCGAGCTGCAGCCGATAGAAAAAATTCGCCTCTACCTCGACGAAAACTATATATTCCGCCGCAACACACTGAAAAACCTTGTGGAATACCTCCCCATGGACAGCGACACAAAACGCTGGGAGCCTTTTGAGGACAAGCAGTTCAACGACCTTGTTATCCAACTGGAGATAATGGGCTACCGCGCCCCCGAAAAAAGGGTTGAAAAACTGCTTGGCAGCTCCATGATAGCCGACTACAACGCCATACAAGACTATTTCGACATGGTTGGCAAGCTCACCACCGGCAGCACCCCGGCGGAGTTCCTGCGCCTGTGCGAGTGCGTGCGCCTGTCGCCGCTTGATATCCAGATTGGGGCATTCTGCTACCGTGAACTGTTCCAATATTATTTTTTCAAATGGCTGCAAGCCTGCTACCTGTGCGGCACCGGCAAAAAGCACAACGACGTTATGTTCACCCTCATCGGGGCGCAGGGCCGACGCAAGACAACTTTCCTCGAAAAACTCACGCCGCCATTCCTGTCGGACTACAGCTATTGCGGCAAGATAGACACCAGCGCCAGCAGTTTTGAGGTGAAACAGCTGTTAAGCGACAAGTTTATGATAAATATAGATGACCAGCTGGAAACCATTTTCGGCAAGGACTACAACAGCCTGAAAAGCATAATATCCAGTTCGAGCACCAGCTATCGCGAGCGCTACGCCCGCATGACGCGCAAACACGCGCGTATTGCCAACTTCTGCGGCAGTGTGAACGAAAGCCGTTTCCTGCGCGACAGCAACAACCGCCGATACCTTTGTTTCCAGATAGACGACATCGACGGCGACGCCCTATCGCATATCGACATCGACCGCGTGTGGGCCGAAGTGAAAAAGGCCGCCGACAGCAGCGGCGTAATGTTCCCATTCACCATGGAGGATATAAACAATATAGACCTGATGAACCGCTATTTTGAGGCACCCACCGAGGAATGCGAGGCGCTGAACCAAGTGTTCTCACCCGCCAACGACGCGCCCGCCGACACGCCCGACTTGTACAACCTCAGTTTCAGCGAGATAATGTATGTTCTGCGCAGCTATACCAACAACAACCAGCTGAAAATATACAACCTGCAGACCGCCATGCGAAAATATCAGTACCAAAGCCGCCCGGCCCGGAGGGGTGGGGGCAACCCCGCGTACCTGTACCCCGTGCTGCTGGTGCGCGACGATGACGGGCTGCGAAACGTCATAAACATGCTGGTAAACGATAAAACAACATTTTAATGTAAACAAACAAACCATTTGTAAACTTTTGTTTACAAATTATTTAAACAACTAATAATCAACAAATTAAAATATTATGGAAAAATTCAAAAAATGGTGGAGGGGTTTATGGCAAAAACAATACCGCCTCACCTTGCACACGCCGCGCGGAATGCGCCATTTTACAGCCTCAACCCGCCGACAGGTGGAAATGCAGGCCGATATTTGCGACACACAATGGCTTTACAAGCCGTGGACACTCTACAAAACCGGACGTTTCTACATCCCCGAAAGGGAGATCGCGCGCGACAACTGGTAAATCTCTCTTATTCATGATAATGGGGCGGATTGTGTGTGTTAATTGTTATTGTTAGCCGTTTTTTCATTTTTTCGGCAAACCTCCGCCCCACCCCCCCCCGGGGGAAAACACACAAAAAAAATGCAAACACGGCCACGCCGCGTATCAACCAAGCAAACAACAGTATAAACAACAAAAAAACACAAAAAAATTATGAGCGAAACCGCAATTAAACCCCTGAAAAGCAAAAGTATAAACGGCATAGAGGCCGAATATGTTGACAAGTTCAACCGTTTGAAAGAGCAATGCGGCTACACCAGCGACGCGCGCTTTTTGCAAGATCTGCTTGACCGTTTCGAGAACCCGCAACGCGTGGAGGACCGCACCCGCCAGCTGGAGGACGAGTTGCAGACAAAAACCGAGCAGCTGACCGCCGCGCAAATCGAGATGGAACAGGCCAAAGCGGCCGTTATTACTCTGGAACAAGACCTTGCCAACACCCGCCGTCACGCCGAGCAACAGCTGGACGAGGCGCAACGCCAGTTTGACACCTTCCGCACCGACAACACACTGTCCGAAAACGAGTATCGTATTGTGCTGTTGCCCGACAACCTCAAAGCCCTCGACTTTGTGTGCGCCCGCGAAAGCCGCCGCCGCAATCAGCAATGGAGCCGCAGCCACGTAATAAACCATTTCATCTATAACCGTTTTATATTGGGCAACACCAACGGCGACCTGCAAAGCATCTCCGACGCCGACTGCCGCCGTTTGGGCATATCGCTGAAACCACAAAAGCACTCCCCCACCCCCGAAGGTGGGCGCGGATGTGCGGCAGGCACCGAAACGGCAAACACGCAAACCACTGAAAACCAGCCACAACAAAAATACGAGTTGTAATGATTTACCGCTATTATTATAAACTTGTGGGCAACTATACCGACGGCACCCCCCGCTACGTGGAAATAGACGTGTTCGAATATCAGCGAGCGGTGGATGCCGGCATTGTGGCCGGGGAGTTCTCCATGAACCGCCACACCGAAAAAAACGACATTATTGAATGCATATTTATTGAACTAAAACCCGAAAAGAATGAACCCAATGATTAAAGCCCTGTTGCCAATGGTGCGCAACTTTATAACCGACCAGAAACTGTCTGAAGTTTTCGACAAGATAACCGAAGGAGTAACCGCCGCCGAAGGCGAAAAAGTGTGCCTTGTGGTCACCAAGCGCCAGGTGATGGGCGAGCCTTGCCCGGTGATGAGCGTGTGCACCGTGGACGGCATGACCCTCACCGGCATACAACGCCAGTACACCACCGGCGACCTGAAAAAAATAATCGAAAACCAATAAATCCATAAAGCTTTCCCAATATCTCACGAGAAAAAATAAGTATAATC